>JYMV01025759.1_pt1 | contig 10976 bp, 17 predicted proteins | sample 338911 | NCBI WGS metagenome assembly JYMV01 (sample SAMN03354496, study PRJNA234377) | hydrothermal vent metagenome | biome: Deep sea; feature: Hydrothermal plumes at the Eastern Lau Spreading Center, Western Pacific Ocean; material: Seawater | place: Tonga | collected 2009 | depth 2000 m m
CTGGAGGTTGTTCTCAGCATATGACATGCAATATATTTGTCTTTATTATAACACTAGTTTTTTATATGAACCCTCTATCTGTTAATTTAGTATTTGCATCTAAGTTATCAGGGTTAGATAGTCCTAACATATTGATTTGTTTACAACTTTCACTAAATCGTAAGTAATAAGTATTGTTTGCAGCTTTTAGTTCACCACTAACAGCAGCATGTGCTTTATAAGCTGCATAGTTCAATAAAGCTTCTGTGTATATTTGGGGAAGTAATAAGTTGACTGAAATAGTCTTAGCTAGTTTAGGAGATGCAGCGTACGTAAGTACCATGTCTTTCTTACCATCTACATCTGTACCTTTAATTATTACTTTAGCAGGCTCTTTAAACATTACAGATACATTATTATCTACACCATCTACAATCTTAGTCTTATCATTATTAATGGGAATCTCTATACCATCTTTTTTAAATACACAGCTAATTGCATGTAAGAAATCATCATCTAGCTTAAATTCTTCACCATCCAGTGCAAAATCTAACTCCATATCTTTTTGTATAATATCGAACTTTTTATGTAATTCGATATTAGCCAGATTAATAAATGAACGTATTTTATTTCTATTACTAGTCTGTACAGCTGTAGGTGTAGCAACTCCTGGAGTCATGTCACCTACGTCAGAAACTGATAAGTTACTAATTTCACCATTGACTAAAAATTCTATATATTCGTAAACTTTCAAGAGGTTTCCCCAAAAATAAATACTTGTGTATTTATCATACCACGTTATTTATCTATTTAGTGGATTTATACAAAATATGAGCTCTCACCTGCTTCCTCAGGTTCTTCATCATCCCAGAGCATGCTACCATCACCTTTATCATTTGATGACACTTCACTGGGTTTCCATGCATTAAACTCACCTAACATAGAGATATTATCTAGTTGATCATCGTGCTTAGATTTAAACCCTTTAAGATATCTCATCCAGCATCTCAGCTAACTCTTTAGACTCTTTAAGCTCTTCAGGAAACCATATCTTACCTGATTTAAATAGAGGTACTGCAGTCTGCTGAAACCTACTCATCTTATCTTTATTAGGACGTATCCCGGGTGAAGTCTTACCTCGTCCAGCTGCAAGCGTAAAGTAAATATTACGATTCATCATCTCATTCTGGATCCATGCAATAAAACCTCCCTGCTGTCCAGTTACCTCCACACCTACTTCCTGTGGGCGATATTTTTGAGCTAACTTAAATAATTCATCAATAGACTCATTCATTAATGCCTGCTTACAAAAGCCATCTACCCATAGCCAATCGCCATTATTATTATAAGCCCATACGTTAATTGTACTAAAATCAGCACTTTCTTTAGCTGATGTAGCGAAATCAGTCGTAATATAGAAGTTAAATGCTCCCATATTAGTTTTAACATTAGCATGCTTATACCAGGTTAAGTCACCATCCTTAATCAGACGTTCTTCCTCAGACATAATCCTGAGCATTAGCTCTTGATTAAAACTATCTAACTTACCAGCACCTTTAGACTTATCATATTGATTCTTAACGTATTCATAATTAAATCTATCCTCCCAGGCACCTTTAAATTCCTCACGGCTTACAGGAAACTTCTCACATACAGGATAAACAGACACATACCACACTCCAGACTCTACTGCCTTGTAGAGTGGATCTTTAGCGTTGAAAGGTGTCCCAGACCAGATAACTTTACGTTTAGCTGGGTGTAATGCATAGTCAATAGCACTATAGACAGTATTCTCTACACTTTCGATAATAGTAGGTGATCTGGCATCATCATCAGATAATAAATCATCTAACATTGCTAACTGGGGTCTAGTATTCAGCTCTACGGTACCACGAACACCAGTCTTAGCACCATGGCCTGTAATAACTAATTCTTTGCCTTGTCTATTCTTAAAGTACCATCTAATGTCAGTAAACTTAAATTTTGCTATATATTTAAGCAAAAACTCACTATGTTGGCATCTACGTTCTAATCTTAGCCTCATCTTTTTAACACCATTCTCAATGGAGTCAGAGACGTATAAACCATAATCTACGTCTCCAAACCCTGGAATGGAGCCATAAACAGCTATGTATAAGATTAGATACTCAGACATAATAGTAGTTTTAGCTAATCCTCTAGAGCACATATTAACAGTGTTCTGTCTCTGACCAGCAATCATATCTAACATCTTGTAATGAATTACAGGTGTTTTATTTTCCTCACCCTTCTCACCATTAACTAACTTAATAAAGCTAACAAACTCTAAAGCAAACTCACTAGGTACATAAGACGGATCTATATCATAGCTAATATTATTTAGCCATTCATCAACCGTCTTTTTTATTAGTTCCACGTAATTTTATCTCCTCGTTTTTTATCGTTCTCTACACTGGCTTCATTTATCAGATAACTAACTTCCATAGATATCTGTTCAAACTTATGTCTTTCTACCTGGTTATTACAGTCACTCATTCCGTTCTGTGCTAATTTTTTAATAGCTTGTAGCTTATCTAAGCATTCGCTCATACAATGTATCATTTAATCTCCTTAGTAATGTGAGTAATATTTTATTGTACTTCCTCGTATTCTGTTTCAACAGAATCTTTCTTCCTAGCAATGATATCACTATGAGCAATATGCTCAGCAGTAACAGCACCACTCTTAATCATTTTAAGTTGTTGTTGTGCCAGGGCCCGGGTAGTTTCCCTAAGTTCATCAATACTGTCATTAGAGTAATTAACGTCAATCTCAATCTTAGCCGTTTCTGGAGCTTTTAACTGTGTGATCAAGCACTCAGCTGCCTTCTGTCTAACTGTCTCTGATTTAGCATCTCTCATAAGCTCAGCTTGTACATTGATAGCTTCCTGGTGTATATCCATATTTAGAATATGCACAGGTACCAATGTACGTTCCAATATCCTGTGCACCAAGTCACCTTTGTTGTATGCCGTGGAAAAGCTGGAGATTGTCTTCATTGGTGTATTTTTATCTACCAATCTCTGATATCTATCAGGAAATGTCTTAGCATAAGCAATTGTATTAGAATCACCAACCAGTTTGTAACTAACAAACTTCACAGCATTAAGATAGTCAGCCATCCCATATCTACCCATCTGTAAAACATCAGCAAAGCCCAACAAGTTATCTTTGTAGACATCTCTAAATTCATCACCCTCAGTAGCATTGATAAACTTAATCATGTCATCCGTAACATTGTGCCTAAATTTCTTAGGCATACTAGCTTGTAATTGTTCTTTAGTAAGAACAGCTGTAATGTTGTTATTAACTAGCTCCATTAATTATCTCCATTCTGTTGTGTCTTACGTTTGTCCCACTCAGTTCTAGCTGTCTGTTTGTGATGATCCTCACCAAACCACACATGCCACGGATTCACATAGAAGTGAATACCATTGCGTTGTACCATATCTTTTTCCAGTAAACCCTTCATACCCATTGATACCTTAGGCGCTCCAGTGCCCATCTGATCAGCAAGCTCTTTCTGAGTAGTAGCCAAATGGTTATTAGTGTCACACATATTCCACATATGTTTCCAAAGTCTAGCCTCCATCTTAGGCATTGTCAGCAATAAGTCTACCACATCAACTGGATCTGATTGAATTTCCATAATATTATCCACACACACCTGCCAGTATTTTTTCCTCATAGATCGATTATAACTAATTCCCATTATAGGTAACACTTATTTACCTAAAACAAAACTATCAGGCTAATAGTTACCAGAACCGGTAATATGGACTTTCCCATTCTTGTAACTTTTTCCCACTAGGAATGCGGGTTGTAGCGTTTTCCTTTAATATATATTAGGGCTATGCCCCCAACTACCCAAATAAGTAAGTGGAAAGAATTGTTTATTGTACTCACTCCATTACCCCCATCCCTGCAGTCGCTACGCTGCGCTCACTCCCTTGGGCGCGGGACTGTCGTTCGTACATAATGAAAGAGTATTCATATTATGAAACTCTAATATACGATATATTATTTTTAATTTTAGGTATGGATTCAGTAAACTTACAGCAGGAATGGTACAAAAGGAAGGTGCCCCCCCTATCTATTAAATTTAACTATCTTTTTAATTTCTTTACGCTGACGCGTTAAGGGACTCAACAACTGAGTCTATAACCGTCATAATAAAGGAGAACTAACATGGCAAGAACTAAATCATGGGACTACGACCAGAACGTAGTATTTAATCTTGGTAGCACAAAGAAACCTGAGATGTATCGTATTAACATTCAAACTCAAAAGAACGAGTTAGAACAAGATGACTTTACATTCCTTGAAAACAAGTTAGCCGAGAAGATTAATGGGTGTCCAGCGTTACATGAGGCATTTGCTAGCATCGGTATGAAGTTAACATTGAATGTGCCATACGATCCAAACAACGCTATCGATAAAGACTTCTAGTCAATTTAATAACATGTACTTCGGTATGTGTTGTTATTTTTATTCTACACCCAAGAGCCTACACCTACACCATAGACATAAGATAGTATTTAGTAAGAGAAAGATATGCTTTGCGCTGACGCGCTGGGGGCTGGTTGTGTAGTTTCATTATCAGTTAACTCAGAAATATCTTATTAATCTAACCATAGGGGAAAATATAAATGAAAATATTTAAGACAATCGGTAACACTTTAGCATCAATGGGTAAAACTATTGAAAACTCAGCAGAACTTATTAATGTATTCGTAGGTGATGAGGGGCTTAAACACTCAACAAAACAATCATTTAAGATCATCAACACAGCCTTAGATGAATCAGTAGAAATGGCATTACTTGAATCACAAGAAAATCTAAAGCAATTCAGAATTGACCATGGCTTAATCAAATCACCTGGTAGACCAAAAGGTAGCAAGAAATCATGAGTCCAGTAATAAAACATAACCTATTACTATTAGGAGAGTTTATTCTGTTCTTACTATTTATCAGTTCGATTCTATTAATACTGCTGACGGTATGATGAGTGCATGCTGGGTACATGTAAAAATACCCACTAAATTAAACATATCCGATAAGATACAAAACTATCACTGAAAGCAGAGCAGTATACCTCTGGACATATAGGGTAATAACCTACATGAATGGGAGTATCAGCCCATAACTCATCAATCAATTATAAAGGGGAAACCTATGCATACCATCAAAACAAAAATTAACAAACAAATGATTAGTCAACGAATAGATTCAACTGTACTTAAAAAATACCAAAAGACTAAATCAAGATACGATAAATTATTTAAAAACAAAGTAGATACTGCTAAATACATAGAAGAATTACTAAAAGAGATTACATTAGACATGGACTCTGCGATAACTTCAAGCATAAACACTAACTACACCATAAACCATAAGGGGAAATAACGTGCCTATAAATAATCATAATAAAAAGATAACTGTAACTATTCCATATACTACATTCAATGCTATGGTTGGTGTATTCGATTTAAACTGTCAAGACGATTTAGACCAATGTATCACATCATTCATAGAGGCTGAACTAGATAATCAGTTAGAAATAAACACTATGGATGAATATTACGAGGAGTATAAAAATGGGTAAGATAACTAATATAGCAATTATCTTTGCAATCACCGTACTAATAGCGTACGCATATACTGCATTTAAACTATTTATACAACTACAAATACCATGAATACTTTACTAGAATTCTACTGGTACTCTGTTGTATATGCCAACGCAATAATCGTTTAACTACTAGACTCATCATCTAGCAATTTGTTAATAAACATTTTGTTACATTGTGAGTCTGGTACTTGTTAATCTGGATAGTACAGAAGAAAACCTAGTTTCCGTTATACAAATAAATTCCAAAAACTAACTATATTCGCTACTGTGTAGTTAGTCACCTTTTCTAGTAGCAAAAATAAAGGAGTATTTCATGGCTTTAACCAAGAATACAAACAAGTCTCGCAAGAGCAACAACACTGTAACTTTTAATATCGTATTAAGCGAAGATGAGTCAGTACAATTCAACCCAACTAAGACATTCGCTCATGTGAATGCTGAACAGGTGTTGAAGATTATCACATCAGGTGAGTTAGATGCATGTGAGCCTAACCAAAAGGGTTACATCAACTACAAGTTAACCGGAAACAAGAAAACTCTTGGCTTCATTAACTTCTACGAGAATGGTTTAGATTCTGAATCAGATGATGAAGAGATTCAACTTACTGTTGATAATCTAAAGAATGACCTGTCTTCAGTTGTACTAGATAACATCTTGTTACCTATGACTTCTAAAGAGGCTGATGACATGATTGCAGGCTTGTAATCACCACTAATGCATAGATATATCTAAATTAACTGATATATCTGTGTATTTTTTATTTATTAAATCCGGGGGGATAGTATGAACGCTCAACTACACAACGAATTACAATACTCAAAGAAACAAAGAAATAATATAATACTATTAGACATACTTGACGAAATACCTACAAAAATAACTAAAGCATTATCTTTTGCTATAGATAGTTACAGAACTGGTAACTACTACGAATCTAAACAGATAAGAGTGGACAATTTACCTGATACTATCGAAATAGTAAGCAATATACTGGCTATTGTTCTATCTTCTAATACTACTAGACCAATTCAAGGTTTAGCCACTGAACTGGGACTATCTATGGGTTATAGAAACCAACTAGATGCTGTTAAGACTGGTGCAGAGATATTATCTATCTGTCATGGTAAACTCTATGACATTCATCTAAACGAAGATAGTACTGAGATATTTCCTAAGTTGAAACTAACATCAGATACAACAGATAAATTGCAATTCCTACAATACCTACCACCTATGATTCAGAAACCTAATGATTGGATTTCTAATAACGATGGTGGTTGGTTATGGGAGCGTAAGTCTATTATCTTAGGCAAAGGTAACCATCACAATAAAACTCAGGCATATGACGCAGTTAACTTACTGCAATCAGTTGCATGGACTATTGATATACCTGTCTATATTAATAATGAGAATCCTAATGACAATATGGACATGGGACAGTTCGATACTATAATCACTGACTATCTTGGTAAACCTTTCTACTTTGTATGGAGGTATGACAAAAGAGGTAGATCATATTCATCTGGTTATGACTTAAATATCCAATCTAATGAGTATGGTAAGGCAATGTTATCTTTATTCAATAAAAAGATAGTAACTAACCTGAATAATATCAAGATTGCTGTTGCTAATCATGCAGGTCATGACAAATTGACCTGGAATGAGAGAATCAAATGGTTTAATCAACAGTTAGAATGGGATATGGATCAGTTTGATGAACCTATTCTTGGTAGTAAAGCACTGGGTGCCTATTACGATGCTAAGAATGGTTATAAGACTGGTTATGTTATGAGTATTGATGCTACTGCTTCTGGTTTACAAATAATGAGTGCATTATCAGGCTGTAAAGATACTGCTAGAGTCTGTAATATGGTCAATACCGGTAATAGAGAAGATGTCTATCAAATGATAGCAGATAAGATGAATATACGCTTAAATGGCAAATATAGAGTTACTAGAAAAGATGTCAAGAAACCTTGTATGACTACTTTCTATAATTCATTGGCTAATCCTATGTCTGTATTTAACAAACATCAATTGAAAGCCTTCTACGATACTTTAGATGGGTTAATGCCAGGTGCAATGGATGTTATGGAATCTATTAATGACTTCTGGGACTATGATGGTGACATACATACGTGGACATTACCTGATGGACATGTAGCCAGAGTACCAGTTACCGAGATGTCAGATGTACGTATTGAAATAGATGAACTAGATCATAGAACATTTACTTATCGTTATAACAAGCAACAACCTTCAGAGAACTATAGAAGTCTAGTTGCTAACATCGTACACAGTGTAGATGGTTATGTTGCTAGAGAAATGATTAGAAGAGGTCATGCTATGGGTATTGAATTAGTACACATACATGATTGCTTCGTATTTAGTCCTGATTACTTACAAACTGTCAGTCAATTGTATAGAGAGATATTGGCACAGATTGCAGATAGCGATTTGTTGTCAGATATACTGTCAGAAATCAGTGGTACACATGTACCAGTTACTAAACTATCAACGGATTTATCCAAAGATATACTCAATAGTCAATATATGTTATCATAATGAACTATAATTAATACATAGAACTTATCCCATTTATGGGGTAGGTTCTATATTTTTTTATAGGCTTTTAGCCGTCCTCCGGACGGTGTTTTAAATGTTTTAAAACTTAAGACTAGAGGGTATATATCCTATACCTTTTACTAAATCTATCTTAATTCTGGAGGGTTATGGATACACATTTCAAAATAATAAAATGCAGCCGTAAAGGTTGTGTAAATAATAAGAATAAAGACTGTACTTTAGACAAACTATTAATCGAAAGATTTGTAGAGCATCTGCAATACTTTCAAGACAGTGATACTTGTCAAGTTAGAAAGCAAGTTAACGTTTACCGTACTGAAAATTTAATTGAGAATAATAATGAGTAGATTTAATCCAACATCACATAAATCAATAACACTAACTAAGCAACAAAAAATTATTGTAGATAGTAACGAAAATACTGTCTTAGTTAATGCTGTAGCAGGTAGTGGTAAGACATCTACATTGATGCAACTAGCAGAGAAATATCCTAAGGGTATTTATTTAGCATTCAACAAAGCTATAGTTAAACAAGTTATATCTAAACTACCTATGGGTTGGAGTTGTAAAACTTTTAACTCATTTGGGCTAGCGATAGTAAGGCAATATTATCCTAACGCTAAAGTTAACTTTAATAAGTACAGTGAATATAATTTCAACCCTGCATCTGCATTGGCTACTAAACATATGAGCTTAAATGGTAATATTTCCGATGATTCATGGAAATATACCTGTAATAGATTTAAGATCAACTATAAATATATACATAAAGCTAAAGCTTTACTTAAACAAGGTCAAGAAAATACTTCAGAAATCAGTGGTGATGATATGTTGCAATATCCTATTGATAATGGTTGGAAATCTGAACACTACGACATTGTATTAGTAGATGAGTGCCAAGATTTAAACCCACAACAAATAGCATTCCTAGCATGCATACCAACTAACAGAGTTATATTTGTAGGTGATGCTAACCAAGCAATTTACGGATTCAGGGGCAGTGATCCATACGCTTTAAATAAAATTAAAGATATGTACAACCCTGTTGAGTACGAAATGACACAGAGCTTTAGATGTCCTAAGGAAATTCTAAGAAGTGTCCAGCATATTGTCCCAAATATTATGAGTACAAAATTAGGGGGTGGTATTTACAGAGCTAAAACTAAAGACACTGTTTTTCCAGATGAATGTTTTATCATCAGCCGGACAAATAACAATTTAATCAAATTAGCTTATAGATTTATCTTAAATAATGAACACTTTTCAATTGGTGGTAAATTTATCATTCAACTTAAGAAAGATTTGAATAAAGCCTTTAAGGGTTGTACACATTTATCAGATATGCGTAATAACGTTATGCATAACTACAATACTGAGCTTACTAAAGCTTCAAATAACAAGTGGACTGCATCTGATATTGAAAATAAATACGATAGTATCTTAGCTATCGTTGATATGGCTAATAGTACTAGTGATATTAAATTATTTGTTAAAAATTTAACACTACATTCTGATAGTGCTAGCTGTAGAAAGCTAATGACTATCCATGGAGCTAAAGGTTTAGAAAGTGAGAATGTATATTTTGTTAATCCTGAAAGCTGTGACTATTTTAAAGGTAAAGCTGAAACTAAATGGGAAATGCAACAAGAAGATAATTTATATTATGTTGCTTGTACTAGGGCACTAAACAACTTAACTTTTATTAATTAATGAAGTTACTAGATTTTGAGAATATTACAGGTGGTATGCAGGTGTTATACGCATTAGGCGATAACATCTATGCTACTACTGTAATTGAAACTTCACTAGGTCATCCATCCATTCCAATGGTTAGATTAAAAGGTGGATTCAATATTCTATATGGAAGCTTAAATAAGCGTATATACGCAGATAATCCAACTAATAGAACACAACTACTGCTTGAGGATGAAAATATCCTCACAGACTTAAATACGGAGTAATTATGGGTAGATATTATGATGGTGATATTGAGGGTAAATTCTGGTTTGGATGTCAATCCTCACAGGATGGTGAATTCTTTGGTGCAATAGAATATGACCGAGATTTTATTGAATATCACATACCACATGAAAAAATTAAAAATGTTATTGAAGGTATCTGGAAATGTAAGAAAGCTTTAGGAGATGACATTTACCTATCTGGTGATAGTTATTATGGGACAATGGAGACTAATGCTGTATGGTCAAACATGACAGAGGCAGAAAAAAGTTATACATCTACATGGTTAGCCAGATTAGATTTAGGTAGTAAGATGTTAGGTTTTATGCTGGAGAACCCAGGAGAAGTGTGTAATTTTACAGCAGAATTATAAACCCATTAGGAGATAATTCGTGACTATTGAAATAATGCAAGTAATTACATTTAGTGCGGTAGCTTATTTACTTGGCTACACTGCAGGAAAGAAAACAGGTTTTATAAGAGCTATCAGGTCTATACCTGTAACCGTATTAGAAATATCAGAAGAATTACATTTATCTGAAAGAGATCAAGAAGATGAGTGATATGCAAACCTATTGGAATAAGTTGCATACATCAGAACAAGCAAAACTATTTGATTATGGTTTAACTTTAATGAAAAAAGAATGGAAAGATATTACTGAAGAAGAATTAATAGCAAAATTAGAAAGAATGCATAAATGCGATAACAACCAATGGAGGATAAAGCAAAATGATAAATGATATTCAGTTACTAAAAAGCGTTAGTCAATACATAGATATGAAAGGTAATATTTATGAGCT
>JYMV01024313.1_pt1 | contig 10973 bp, 7 predicted proteins | sample 338911 | NCBI WGS metagenome assembly JYMV01 (sample SAMN03354496, study PRJNA234377) | hydrothermal vent metagenome | biome: Deep sea; feature: Hydrothermal plumes at the Eastern Lau Spreading Center, Western Pacific Ocean; material: Seawater | place: Tonga | collected 2009 | depth 2000 m m
CTAATTCAAATAACCAGTGTTATTATTAAATGGCCTAACAAATGAGGTAAGGAGGTTATTAAGTGCTCAATAGTATTTTTGATAAACATCGACGGAGTTTATTGATATTTATTGATTTATTTGCCATTGTTATAAGTTTTTTTGGTGCTTTTTTACTCCGTTTTGATTTTACTATTCCTGCAGAGTACAGCAGTATTTATTGGGTTTGGTTGCCTGTATTTATTGTTATTAAGCTGGCTATCTTTAGTTTATTCGGGTTATATAAGGGCATTTGGCGCTATACTAGTCTCTGGGATCTAATAAATATTGCTAAAGCCGTTTTCATTGCTTCTATCATTCTCATTGTAGTATTTGGGTTTATAGAAGGATTGGAAAAATTTCCCCGATCAATATTTCTTTTGGACCTTATTTTAACTACAATAATAGTCTGCGCCAATCGGGTTGTTGTAAGATTGTATTATACTCATTTTTATACTGAATTATTTTCTGATAATGAAAAAATCAAGAAAAATCTTGTTCTCATTGGTGCTGGAAAAACCGGTGAAAAAATTGCCCGAGAAATTATAAATACTCCTACATCACCATATAAAATTATAGGTTTTGTGGATGATGATCCTAATAAGAGAGGAGCTATGTTGCACGGGTATAAAATTTTAGGTAATGTTGCTGATCTTGAACATATAACTCTTACTTATGATGAGTTGCTTATTACCGCGCCGTCGTCATCTGGTGAGCAAATGCGCAGGATTGTGAAACACTGCAAAGCAACTGGGAAAAGATATAAAATAGTGCCCAGTCTTTCAGAATTAATCGATAATGATATTTCACTTTCCTCCATACGAGATGTATCCTATGTTGATCTGTTGGGGCGGGAAGAAGTGAAGTTGGATAAAAATTCTATTGAACTATTATTGAAAGGAAAGCGGGTTCTTATCACAGGTGCCGGAGGGTCTATCGGATCAGAACTTGTGAAGCAATGTGTTGCTTTTAATCCTGCTGAGATCATTTGCTTGGATATTAGTGAGCAGAATCTGTTTACCATTACTGCTGATATGGAAAGAGTGAAAAGTAATGCAATTATAAAACCGATTTTAGGTGATATCCTCCAGGTTAAAAACATGGAAAAGATTTTCAATGAAAATCGTCCTCAAATCATTTTTCATGCTGCAGCATATAAACATGTTCCCATTCAGGAACTGCATCCTTGGGCTGCAGTCGCAACTAATGTTGGTGGTACAGTGAATCTGGTTGAAATGGCGGATAAATACCGTGTAGAAAAATTCGTTTTGGTATCTACTGATAAAGCAGTTAACCCCATCAATGTAATGGGTGCAACAAAAAGATTGGCAGAGAAGTTAATCCAGTCAATCAATATTGATTCCGACACCCAATACTTAGCGGTACGATTCGGGAATGTGATTGGCAGTTCCGGTAGTGCTATTCCAACCTTTCAGAAACAGATCAATTTAGGGGGTCCTGTAACGATCACACATCCCGAAATGACCCGTTATTTTATGTCCATCCAGGAAGCTGCACAGCTTATCTTACAGGCCGGAGCTCTGGTTGAAGAAAAGGGAAAAATATTTCTTCTGGATATGGGCAAACCAATTAAAATTGATCAAATGGCTCGTGATCTAATAAGATTATCTGGATTTGAGCCTGATAAGGATATACCTATTGCTTATACTGGTTTAAGACCTGGAGAAAAACTTTATGAAGAATTACAATCCAAAGATGAAAAGGTAGTTGTTTCTGAACACAAGAAAATTATGATTCTGTATGAAGACAACCACCAAATGAACTGGGCAGCATTAAAATCAGCTGTAAAAGATCTTCTTAAAATTTCTGAAAACTTAGATAGTGGAGAAATTCAATTAAAATTAAAACAGCTCCTCCCAGACTATATACCAAGATCCTTTATGCCCCTTACCGAAGAAGATCGTATGCAACCATTTACTATTAAAGGACAGGCTTAATTAGTTATATTATTCAATATAGATCATAATTTCTTCCGCAATCGCCAAAGCCGATGTCAGCCCCGGTGATTCAATACCTATCAAATTAACCCATCCTGGGAAACCTTTGTCCTCCTCATGTTCAATATAAAAATCAGACAGCGGATTTTTCTCATTATAAATCTTGGGCCGAATTCCTGCAAAATCCGGTGTTAGGTCCTCCATCCTCAAGTTATTTATATACTGCGCCGCACCAGCATGAAAGAGACCTAAAAGAGATTCCTCTACATCGTAATTCTCCACTCTGTCATTCAGCCAGTGTGCGCTAGGCCCCAGCTTTACCGTTTGGGTCTGATCAAAGCTTAAGTGAATACCCAGTGAACCATGTTTTTCGTCCGGTAAAGGGTACACCAAGTGTCGAAACTGTCCCCGCCACCGGGACGACAGCTTAAAGTAACATCCCTTTGAATATTTTAATTTTGGGAAAGATTCTTCGTCTCCCAGCATTTGGGCGATCATATCGCTGTGCAGTCCTCCGGCGTTGATGACCCATGCAGTCGTGACATGTTCTATATCTCCGTCGGCATTTCGTATATTTACTTTATATCCATCAGTTATTTGGTCTACTTCCACCACTTCCGACATAAATAGGTAATCATGCTCTTTTTCCTTCGAAATTCGGTGCAGGACAGCCATAAACTCATGAGCGGACATAATTCCAGTGCAACCAACAAATAACGCCGCATTACCACGAATTTGGGGCTCTAGCGCGGATAATTCTTTTTGGTCTATAATGTAGTTGTCCGGAACACCATTTTTCTGGGCAATTTCATAAAGTTTCTCAAGTTCATTAAGCTGTCCATCCTGGGCAATGACCAGTTTTCCGCACTGTTCATGCCAGATCTGGTGTTTTTGACAAAAATCATAGGTTAATTCCCGTCCCCGAGTGCAGAATTTGGCTTTCAGAGAATCAGGTGTATAATAGATCCCGGAATGTATCACCTCACTGTTTCGACTTGAAACACCCTGCCCGAAACTTGCTTCCTTTTCAATTACCAAAACCGTTTTATCAGAAGATTCAGCTAATTCACGGGCTATTGCTAGGCCTACGACTCCCGCTCCAATAATGACAACATCATAATCCATAACAAAAATTAAAAATATTTACGCATTAAAAGTCCCCCTTATTAAAGAAGGATTAAGAGGGGTGTAAAGAAACTCAATTAATTACAAGATGCTTGAGATTCTTCAGTCGTAGGGCTCGTTCAGAATGGCAGAAACCTTTACGTTTTCCTACCCTCTTCCAGATCATACGGAAACCAGTAATCCTTTTCTCGAATCTTATAGTCGATCAGGATATGTTTTGCTTCCCTGAATTCATCCAAACCTTCGATACCCAACTCTCGTCCGCCGCCGGACATTTTCATGCCGCCGAAGGGAGCTGCTTCATTATCTGTTAAGGGATCGTTGATCCAGAAGGAACCGGCCTTAATATCTTCTGCGGCAGTAAGGGCTTTTTCCATATCATTGGTGTATATATTGCACCCCAGTCCATATTGTGAATTATTGGTCAGCTCAATGGCCTCTTCAAGGTTTTTCACCTTTTGAATCGGGATGATGGGGCCAAACGTCTCCACATTCATCATTTCCATTTCGCTGGTCACCTGGTCAAATACAGTTGGATTATAAAAGTGACCCTTTTCAAACTCTTCTGGCCTGTTCCCACCACATAATAACCGGGCTCCTTCCGCTTGCGCTCGTTTAACCTTTCCTTCAGCCTTTTCCAGTTGCATTTTGGATGCCATGGGTCCCATATCTGTCTGTCCATGCATGGGGTCACCCAATCGGACCCTCTTCGCTTCTTCCACAACAGCCTCAATAAAATCATTGGCTATGGATTCCATCACAAAAACCCGTTCCAGGGATGTACAAACCTGGCCTGCGTTCAACAGTCCGCCCCAGGCAGTTCCCTTTGCTGCGATCTGAACATCCACATCATCACAAATGATGATCGGATCATTCCCACCTAATTCCAGGCTTGTTTTTTTCAGTTGTGCCGCTGCCATGGTTGCAATCTTTTTCCCGGTGTCGACGCTTCCTGTAAATGCGATGACACGTGTATCCGGATGTTCAACCAACGCTGCGCCTGTTTCACCAAATCCGGTAACCATATTCAAGATTCCTTTCGGCAAATGATCACAGGCCACTTCAAGCCAGCGCATGATGGATAGCGGCGTCACTTCTGATGGTTTGACCACCACAGTGTTTCCGGCTGCAAGGGCAGGGGCGGCTTTCCAGGCCATGAGCAGTAATGGATAATTCCACGGAACGATACACCCAACAACGCCATAGGCTTCCTTCACCACCATGCTCATGGATCGTGGTGTAACCGGTGCAACAACACGCCCGCGCTGATCTCGGCCGATCTCGGAATAATATTCAAAAATGGAAGCGATCCATTCGATCTCATCGAGACATTCGATGAGCGGCTTCCCGCTTTCGTGGGTAATGATCTCCGCAATTTCATGGTCATGGGCCCGGCTTTTTACGGCCACTTCCCGAAGCAAGTCACGCATATCCAGCGAACCCAGCATTTTCCATTCTTTCCAGGCTGCTTTGGCAGCCTGGACTGCCGCATCAACATCTATTTCATTCGAAAGCGGAACTTGCGCTATAATTTCTTCAGTGAAAGGATTCTCAACATCAAAAGTTTTACCGTCTTTGGCATCCACCCATTCGTTATTAATATAATTCTTATGATTCATATTGATCCTCTAAATATGTGTAAACAAATTGATAATTAATGATTTGGGATGATTTTTCTCAATGTTTCTACAATCTGATCGATATGTTCTTTTTCTATGATCAAAGGTGGTGATAGGGCAACAGTATCTGCTGTCACCCGCACGAGCAAATTGTGGTTATGAAATGCATCACAAAAAATATCATATCCCCGCTCGCCAACATTGTTATCACGCGGTTCCATTTCAATTCCGGCCATGAGGCCGATTGTGCGAATATCGATGATCGAACCAACTCCTTGCAAAGAATGCAGGGCTTCTTCCCAGTAGGATGCTAATACAGCGGCTCGATCAAACAAGCCATCTTCAATATAGACTTCTAATGCAGTTATGGCGGCTACGGCTGCCAATGGATGGGCTGTATAGGTATAGCCATGAAAAAGATCGATGGATTTGGGATTTCCCTGTTGAAAGGCATCGTAGATCTCCTTTTTAACCATAACCGCCCCCATGGGCACCGTCCCGCTGGTAAGTCCCTTGGCACAGGTGATCATATCCGGTTCAACATCAAAATATTGGGCGGCAAACGGTTTTCCCAGCCGGCCGAATCCGGTGATCACTTCATCAAAAATGAGCAGGATATCATGCTTTGTACAAATCTCCCGCAATCTTTTTAAATATCCTTTGGGCGGTACTAAAACGCCCGTGGATCCTGCGACAGGTTCTACGATCACAGCCGCAATTTGTTGTCCGCCATGTTTTTCAATGATACGTTCCAGATCGTTGGCCAAGTGTTCGCCCCACTCCGGCTCACCTTTACTGAAGGCGTTATGTTCCAGATCGTGGGTATGGCAGATGTGGTCCACATCTGGCAGGAGGGTGAAATATTTCTTATTTAGAGGAAGTCCGCCAACAGTAATTCCCCCAAAACCAACGCCATGATAGGCCCGCTCTCTACCGACAAGAATGGTACGTTCATTTTCGCCCCGGTGCTGTTGATAGGCCAGCGCGATCTTTAAAACAGTGTCCACGGCTTCAGAACCGGAATTGGTAAAGAAGACATTTTGAAAATCATTTGCGGGCACCATCTCCATTAGCTTTTGCGCTGCTTGAAAGCCCAATGGATGGCCCATTTGAAAGGAAGGTGCATAATCCATTTTTGCTGCTTGCTCCTGAATGGCGCTGACAATCTTTTTATTACCATGCCCAGCATTGCAGCACCACAAGCCCGCTGTTCCATCAAGAACTTCAGTTCCATCCGGTTTTTTATAATACATGCCCTTGGCCTCATTCATCAACCGGGGAGCATTTTTAAAATCCCGATTGGCTGAAAAGGGCATCCACAGGTGTTCAAGATTTAGTTGTTGATCTGTCATTAAAATTCCTTTGTAAAGGTATGTGCTAGATTATTTTTTAATGTATCTGTTGGTTGTGGAACCCATAATTTTCAATCCGAAACTTATTTACTGACTAGCTCGTCTGTTTCCTTCTTAATATCACCTGTCCAATTATTGTCACGATTCACGCCCAATGCATCTGCTTTTCGCGCGCGTCGCTTATCTGCCAAGTCATGATGTGTTGTAAGAAATTGCAATGAATGTCCTACAAACTCGCGAACGGTTTGGAAACCATGTTTTTCCATGAAGTTCGATAAACCCTCACACATTTCCTCAACCATCTCGTAGCCCTGCATCATAACACCGGTACATACCTGAACAGTAGAACTTCCCAACAGGATAAATTCGATTGCCTCATGACTGCTGATAACGCCACCTATACCTGATATTTCTGCATCGGGGACCCCTCTTCCTATTTGGGACACCATGCGCAACGCAATGGGTTTCACGGCATAATAGGAATATCCACCGAGGGTTGAATGTCCCTCCACTGTGGGCATTGGAGCCAGCGTTTCGAGGTCAATATTTAAAATAGATGGTATGGTATTGATTGCGGCCACGCCACTTGCACCACCTTCCATCGCTGCTTTGGCCGGTTCGGTTATATCTAAAATATCGGGTGTCATTTTGGCCCATATTGGCAAGTCCGTCACTTCGGCAACCCAACCAGTTACTTCTCTCACCATATCGGGATTCTGCCCCATGAAAGCTCCCATGCCTTCTTCGGTATGTCCGTGAGGGCACGAGAAATTCAGTTCAAACATATCTACCCCAGTTTCGGCTATTCTACCGGTTAATTCCTGCCATGCATCCTTATTGTATTTCTCCATTATTGAAGAGATCAACACTTTGTCAGGATGAGCATCTTTTATTTCCTTGAATTCATCCAGCCACATTTCCAGTGTTCTGTCGGATATCAGTTCGATATTCTCGAAGCCGATAATTTCACCGCTTGGGGTTTTTAATTTACCATATCGAGGGGCAACATTGATGACCGGAGTTTCTGTCAAGCTTACCGTTTTTGCGGAAACACCACCCCACCCATTATCAAAAGCCTTAATGATGGTTTTTGAATTAGTGCTTGGAGGCCCTGACCCGATCACAAATGGGTTGGGGAATTTAATGCCGTTTACTTCTATGCTTAAATCTGCCATAATTTTCTCTCTATATTAATTTGAATTAAAGTTCAACCAGTTTATCATAGGTTTCTGGTCTGCGATCACGGAAAAACTGCCATGTTGAACGTACTTCCTCAATCATATCCAGATCAAATTCAGCCACCAGCAGTTCATCCTTGTCTTCTGCTGCGGTGGAGAAGATTGCACCTCGGGGATCTACAAAGTATGAACTGCCGTAAAATTTTCCCAGATTCCAGGGCTTTTCCTCGCCCACACGGTTAATGCAGCCCATAAAATAGCCATTGGCAACTGCATGAGCCGGTTGTTCAAGTTTCCATAAATATTGCGATAACCCGGCCACGGTTGCAGATGGGTTGTACACAATTTCAGCACCGTTCAGCCCTAATTCCCTGGCTCCCTCAGGGAAATGGCGGTCATAACAGATGTAAACACCAATGTTAGCATACGCAGTTTCAAATACCGGGTAACCTAAATTTCCGGGGCGGAAAAAAAACTTTTCCCAAAACCCTGAAGTGTGGGGAATATGGTTTTTTCTGTATTTCCCTAGATAGGATCCGTCTGCATCAATCACTGCGGCTGTATTATATAAAAGTCCAGCCTGCTCTTTTTCATATACTGGGACAATGATGACCATTTTGTATTTTTTGGCATATTCCTGCATCCGTTCTACGGTTGGACCCGGAACCGACTCAGCGGATGCATACCATGCGCTGTCCTGCCCTGGGCAGAAGTAAGGTGTATTGAATATTTCCTGAAGGCATAGGATCTGTACTCCTTGTTTTCCTGCATCTTCAATAAAAGGAATATGCTTTTCGAACATCGCTTTTTTGATTTCTGCGATGGTTCCTTCTCCTTCTGTCATGGACAGGCTCATCTGAATCAGTCCGGATTTAATGTTTCTAGGCATAAGTGTTCTCCTTAAAAAATCGTGTTTATTTCATTCCGCCATAAAGGCCGCGTTTTAAAAATTGGCCATCACCTTTTTTACCCACATACTCACAATCCTTGATGATGACTTTACCACGGGAAAGAACTGTTTCGGTAAAACCTGTTACTTCAAACCCTTCGTAGGCATTGTAATCCACATTCATGTGATGAGTGCAGGCATTGTTGACGCTGATTGTTTCTTTTCGCTGCGGATCAAAAATAACAATATCTGCATCGCTGTCGATAGCAATTGTGCCTTTTTTTGGAAACAGGCCAAATGTTTTCGCCGCGGCTGTAGATGTCAATTCAACAAATTTGTTAAGCGAAATTCTTCCTGAATTCACACCGCCGTTAAAGACCAGGCTCATCCGATTTTCCACACCAGGCCCGCCATTGGGTATCTTCGAAAAATCATTAATCCCCAGGATTTTTTGATCTTTAAAACAAAACGGGCAATGATCGGTAGATATGGATTGAAGATTGCCAAATTTTATACCTTTCCAAAGTTCATCCTGGTTCCATTTTTCCCGTAAGGCAGGAGTCATGACATATTTTGCTCCTTCAAATCCTTCCTGCTCATAATAGGAATGATCCAGAAAGAGATATTGGGGACAGGTTTCCGCAAAGGCATGAACTCCGCGGTTACGAGCCAGCATCACTTGTTCTAGTGCATCAGAACTGGATAGGTGAACGATATAAACAGGTACATGAGCTACTTCTGCAATAGCGATGGCGCGATGCACACCTTCCGCTTCCATCCTCGTGGGGCGGGTTAAGGCATGATATTTTGGCTCTGTTTTTCCTTCAGCCAAAGCGATTTTTACAATTTCATCAATAACAATACCGTTTTCAGCGTGCATACACACAACAGTCCCGTTTTCACCGGCAGCGCGCATGGCACGGTAAATCGTTCCATCATCCACATACAAGACACCCGGATAGGCCATGAATAGTTTGTAGGATGTAACACCATCATCAGCCAGCATTTTCATTTCATGGATCCGCTTATCATCCAAATCTGTGACAATCATGTGAAAACCATAATCAATGGCTGTTTTTCCTTCTGCCTTAGCGTGCCAGGTATCCAATGCTTCCAGCGTAGAATGGCCTTTAGTTTGGATTGCGAAATCAATCAGAGTTGTGGTACCCCCATGGGCGGCAGCAAGTGTTCCCGTTTCAAAGTCGTCCGCAGATACGGTCCCGCCAAAGGGCATATCTAAATGTGTATGTGGATCCAGTCCCCCCGGGAAAAGATATTTTCCGGAAGCATCGATAACTTCATCTGCTTCCATTTCCAAACTTATAAAAACATCACCCATATAGTCATCTACTGCAGTGATGACCCGACCGTTTTTAATCAGTATAGACATAATTTTTTCCCATGTTTACGAATATTAAAAAATTCATCTGGTTTGCGCTATGTTTTTTTATGATTGCCCCATGCATTTAGCCCCCGTTCTTCATCTGTCCCCGGTATAGTATTATCCAAAGCCAATGCTGAAAAAGCGCCCACAGCCATGCCCGTGCTGCCCAGCGTATTGATAATGTTGGCCAGCCAGTTGGGTTCAAACTGCATGGGGTGTTGGCTAAAATATTCAGGCACAGATAAGCCCATAAAAAAAGCAAATCCCAGGATAAATAAATTTCGGGCAGAATTGAGGTCAACAAATTGCAGGTTGGACAAACCGACTGCAGCAATCATGCCAAACATGGCGCAATACATTCCACCCACGATGGGCTGGGGAATGGTTGTAAACAGTGCACCGAATTTGGAAACAGTTCCCAAAAGAATCATAATCACAGCGCCGGACTGTACAACTCTGCGCGAGCCGACACGGGTTAATCCGATTGCGCCAATATTTTCACTATAGGATGTGGTGCCGTTTCCCGTACCAAAAATTCCAGCCAAAAAGCATCCGATACCTTCAAACGTAATCCCCTTATTAATGGTTTTTTTATCCGGTGTGGGCGCGCCGGAAAGTCGTGCACACGCATAATAATCCCCAATAGACTCCACCATGGAGGCGATATAACCGGCCAGCATGCCTACAAATGCCGCCGCGCCAAACTGTGGAAATCCCCACTGGAATGGATACGGAATTCGAAACCACGGTGCATTCTTCAGATTAGCCAAACTTGTGTGTGCTGGATGTCCTTCTGGGAAAATGCCCAAAGCTGTACAAATAGCTGATACAACCCAAGCTGTTACTATGGCCAGGAGTATGGGATAAAGTTCAAACGTACGATGCTTGCGGCGGAGATATTGGCTGAAAAGGATAATCAGCAAAATGGTTAAACCGCCAATGGGCCAATGACGTCCTGCTTCCGGAGCGCCAAATTTGAATAAGGACAAACCGATCAACGCAATTGTGGGTGCAATTGTTATGGGTCCTACAAATCGTAACAATCGTCCGATCATTCCGCTGGCGCCAACAAAAATCTCGACCAGAGAACCGGCAATGATAGCACCTTGAACATGTTGCATGCGTACTTCCCAACCGGCATTTGCCAAGGCTGCCATTCCGCAGATTGCGAATGTGGGCGCTAAAAATGAGAATGTTCCCCCTTGAACAATAGGCAGGCGATTTCCCCAGGTTGTTTGTAGGAGTGTTGTAATACCGCTCACAAAAAACATGGTTGCAATCAACCAGCCTTTTTCTACCGGATCAACCATACCTAACGCCGGAGCCAATAAGAGAGGGATAGCGACGGTTGAACCGAACATGGTCAAATAATGCTGCAATCCCAGAATAATCGTTTCTAATCTGGGTGGATTATCGTCAATACTATATAACAATGATGTTTTATGTTCTG
>JYMV01037859.1_pt1 | contig 10973 bp, 4 predicted proteins | sample 338911 | NCBI WGS metagenome assembly JYMV01 (sample SAMN03354496, study PRJNA234377) | hydrothermal vent metagenome | biome: Deep sea; feature: Hydrothermal plumes at the Eastern Lau Spreading Center, Western Pacific Ocean; material: Seawater | place: Tonga | collected 2009 | depth 2000 m m
GTTTGATATTATTTTTTCTGAACTCTGTTCTAATAGTGTTGTTTTATTGGGGACGAATAGACAAATTTTATATTTAAAATGTTTCACACGACGTGCTCACGACATTTTGAATCGACCAGACTACAAGTCTGTAAATGGAAGTTAGATGATCATTAACGGCAAATTATTCACCATTTTAATGTACCATAAAATTTATCCATTAAATTTATTACATAGTTGAATAAGATTTAGCCTTATGGTTTTTTTTTTACGAGCCTAATTTACCTCTTTGGTATTTTCCAACTCTTCTCGGTTGCGGGCTATGAATGTTTAATACCACTCGAGTACATCGCACCAAAAGATATAGCCACGAGTCGAACTCGGCCAACTTATGTGGAGATGGAAATGTCTTGCATAAGTTGAAGTAAATACAACGTCTATGCACCCTTTTCGACACCTTACATTCAGTTATAATTTATTTATCAAATAGTTATCATGAATTTGGAGAAAATTCGCTTTAAAGCATGCTTCATATCATTAAAAACCGCATCGGTGGTGTAATGGTTGGCGTGCTCGCCTCGAGTGAAGCCCAGCACGATCGAATCAAACCAAACACAATACAAATGATATTATCTGCTAAGCACACAACATTGAGGAGAAAGGGCAAAGACTGGTTGACTCGAAATCAGGTTGATGAGACCGAGTGGAGGGACATGTCTACCCGCAAACTATTGTTTCAGTGAAGTAGCACTATAAAAATCCAATTCATCGTGTTGGTCTAGTACAAAGCAGACATCATTATCATCTCATTGAATGTAGCTTATTCTCGCCATGGCATAGCTGAAATATTTCTCATTTGGCGTTAAACAATAATCACTCACTCGAAATTTTGCGCTAAGGAACAATCACTCTCAAATATTTACAATATTTTATTTGAATAAGAATGATTAAATATATCACCCAAATTCTAATTTTTCTAATAAAAAAGCGATTCAATAAATAAATAGATACCCCACCAAGTTTCAATTATAATTCAAATAAATAAATAGATACCCCGTCGTGCTATATCAATCATAATTTAAATATTCACCTATTGTATATATTTGACAATCTGCAAATGTATGTAAAGGTAATCATAGGTTAAGTATAAATATATTCTAATACACAGAAACATCAAACATAAAAGTTGAAAAACTTGTGTCTCATCCTTTTGTCATTATTTAGACAATAAAATATGTTTAAATTAAATTAAATCAATTAGACATGAAATATTACATTTGTTTTACTTTCATAACACATGTAAATTTATATATGCAACGAAAACGGGCAAAGTACATTATGGCTTTATTAAAAAAAATACACGGCCTTCTCTTAAATATACGATTACATCAGATAAGAATAGTTTACCTATCATATATGCAGGTGTCCAACAAAGGGTATATATTTACAGAATGCTCAAATGCTAAAAACGACAGACATGTATTAAAGGACGTATGCATACATGTATTGTCGTTGTGCAGATCCCATTGTCAAGACGGGACGGTTGTTGGTTGGTTGGTTTTATGGTGTTTAACGCCACTTCCAATTATATTTCAGTCATAACGTGGCGGTCAGTTTTATTGGTGGAGGAAACCGGAGTGCCCGGAGAAAACTACAGACGGCTGTAATTGAGATCCCATTGACCTGATTAACTCCGCCACATGTTTGTGCCTGTCCTTAACCAACACCTGAATTTTGAACGAAAGAATAGCCTTGTCTTATCTTTCAAAATGTTTCGACAGATATGAACGCAACGTTGAGAAGTATTCTGTCACTTGAGTACAGGTGACAAAAGATGATATTGACAATAAGATGTTGGTTCGAAGTGGACCATTGTTTTCCTATAGTGTCTTCTGATGATCTTGTGTTCTGTCTAATATTTAAGCAACAGTTACGGTCATCGTCACTCTTCAACAGAACTAATATTATAACATGTCACGAATATTAATAATACACGTATGGCATGTACATGTATATAGCTCAAGATTACGACTCCACATTCTTTACAACAATGGTATGTACATGTATATGGCTCAAGATTACGACTCCTCATTTATAACAACAATGGCATGTACATGTATATAGCTCAAGATTACGACTCCACATTCTTTACAACAATGGCATGTACATGTATATAGCTCAAGATTACTCCACATTCTTTACAACAATGGTATGTACATGTATATAGCTCAAGATTACGACTCCACATTTATAACAACAATAGCATGCACATGTATATAGCTCAAAATTACGACTCCACATTCTTTACAACAATGTGAGTGTTCGCATTCTACTGACAGGTGGAACACACTTTCATCATTGTATTAAGAGATGAAGTTTTGCGCTCCAAATATTAGCTCAACAACGCCACTTTTTGTTGAAGTGTCTGTATCTATCCATGGAAGTGAGTGGTCATGCATGTGTGCATTAGTGGTATCGTTTTGCCTCGTTCTAAGATTTTTATATTGGATTTTGGAACTGTTCCGACAATGTGTGCAGTATGTTTTATATTTCATTTTATTTCCGCAAAATTAACTTAATCTACAAGTGAATACATCTCTATTCTGAACATATATGTTTTATTGACATCAATTGTATTGTGGTGGAATAGTTCTCGTACTTATGTAGTGACCTTCTTTTGGCTGCCTTTCTTCGCCCCTGTAAATGAAAAAAAAACTTGTGTGAGATATGATTGCTACAATAAGTAATATATATATATGTCATAGGATACTGGACTGTTCCTGAGAAAGGACGGCGGAAATGAGAGAAAGCCACCGACCTTAAATTAGATGAGTTTGAAGATACCAAAGGCGTAATCAGAATCGGTAAATCAAAGGACAGACAACACATTGGACAATAGAACAAACAACGCCCTACAAAACACTACACAGAAGACTAACGATCGAGCAACAGGAACCCCACAAAATAACCTGTGTCGAACTCAGGTGTTCCGGAAGGGTAGGCAGTTCCTGCTCCACTCTTGATACCCTTCGTGTTACTGTTAAATGGCACCAACATCATTTGACATGGAAATCGTGTTGGACACTAGTATTCGTAAATAAATACAAAAAATATAAATAAAACATGAACCTCGTACAATACAAACGGGAGTAAACACTAACCGAACATTGTTTTTAAGCGCAATGCATAGTGGACATCACAACACGGAACTGAAAACGTGAAAACATGTTATTTGACAACATTGAACAAGACAAATCCCACTAAGACGAGCAAAAAAACGCGAACCCAGATACTCCGGAAAGGTGAGCAGTTCCGGTTCCTCTAGTGGTACAAGCTACGGATTAAGGTCTGAATGAAGTACATCTCAATGAGATTGGATGAACACCGGAGAATAGAGAATTAGGATCAAAAAGGTAAGACTCTACTTAATATGCCAATCATGATGTGGCAGTCAAAAGTAGTACTTAGCTCCATAAATCTGCTTTCACTTTGTATTCAAATGTTATCATTGAATGAAATTCGTTTGCCTCTGTGATTGGTGTAATCTGCTTAAGAAATTAGGAAAGATATGAGGCCAAACTTAATAATGTTTATTCTGTGAAACTGTCATGATCAACAGTGTATATACATATTTGATGTTCAACTAGCTTTTTGTGATGGATCAAGCTGTAAGCATGGCAGAAAATTCGCCTTAGACTTAAAAAGTATGGATTACACTTTGATCATCACATTGTTACTAAAAGAGGAGTTACATCTTTCCTCGTCAGTGACGTATCTCCGGATGTGATTTGTCACCGGGATTTTAACATGAGAAGAGTCACTAGTGGAGCAGGAAATGCACTCCCTTCCGGAGCACCTGAGTTCACACCAAACATTTAGTGGTGTTCGTGTTGTTCAATCTTTAGTTCCCTTTGTAGTGTTTTGTAGACCATGTTTTGCCATTTTTATCCTATTTTCTTTTGGCCTTTCGATTGTGCATCCCTCTTCGATTTACCTATTTTGATTACCTCTCCTGTTAATTAATATCGTCCACTAACACATTAATATGCACGAACTTCCGGTATAAATACTGGTTAATGCGTCAAAAAGGAAGGAGGGGCGTACAAAAAAGAAAAAAACTCATTCTTAATTTTTCTAAATAGAAATATGCTTTACCTATATGAATAGCAATCATTGGGTCATTAGATCCACTACTAATATGGAAATGTGCAGTCCCGTCACGATTGACATGGATTTGTGTACCAGAACAGCTATTTCCGTCATAATTGCCGGAAATTACGTCACAATATGTGCCTTGTGGAAGACCAGTTTGTAGATTTGCATTAAGGTCTGATGAATCTGCATTTAGTAAGAAGAAGCCTTTGTTGCCTCTTGCAAATCCTATTTGATAATTGCCATTGTCCCACCAGTGTTGTTCGCTAGTTCCCATGACAACGTTTCTAAATGCCACCATGTTGTAAATTTGACGCCATCTATGTTCGCATATCTACAAAGTATAGCTAGAATATTATGATGTATTTACTTTATATGATATATAGTAAAGAAATTGAATTAATATTACTAAGCATATACAAAATAATCTATAAGATATATGTCATTGTAACCGCATCGGTATTAAGTTGAAAGAGCACTACCGTTCTTCTTTCCTCTTTAATGACCAAATACCTATTATCTGTAACAAGAGTAACACGATGGGTGCCACGTGTGGAGAAGGACCGGTCTCCTATTAAGAAGCATCGAAATGTTTCTTGTTCTCGCCATGAGATAGCTGAAGCTGGAACTATTGGTATTAAACAACACTCATTCACTCACTTCTCCATTCACAGAGTATTTAACATCTTTGGGTTATGTTCTATAAACAGATAAGCATTGTTGCTTGAAAAATGGCCAACCACTCATTTGTCCAACTCTCTAACACGGAATAGAAATATTAGAATCCAATGAAAATTTAGGTTCTGGCTTGGAACGAGCACACAAATGTCGCGGGAATTACCTCGTTTGAAAAGCAACGTTTTTCGATATATAAATATATACCATCGTTACATTGTTTTGAGAGAATGGTTGTCGCAAAATGGTAAATCATATATAATTATAATTTTAATTGAAAAGTGTATAAAATGGATGACATACCCAACCACTTCCACAACTCAAGTCCGAGCCCCAACGAACTCCTGTTATGGACATGTCGCCATTATGTGGAGGTCCATCGTCCGAACTAACAAACAAACAATAGTACCAAGTTTAGTCTTTTTCGTCTTTTTTATTTGTTTTTGTTTTTTTGTTGTTGTTGTTTTTTTTTTTACCTGACCTCTAACGGCAATTTTTTCATACACATTGAGGACGGGGAAAAGTACAACAATATATATATAAACCAATATACAACAGAGAAGTGAAGAAGCAAAGGAAGAGACAACCATGGAAACAACGATTGATTGTTACGGGCAAAGCATAAAGAGTTGGATAGGAAAGACACAAATTTATTTTGTACCAGTTACAACATATCCATTGTTTTTCGAAATCGACCTACGGGGTGTTAAGCGTGCAAGAAACAACGAGTTACTCACCAAGAAGACGACATCACTACTGTTGTGTACGGTAAGGCTTTATGTATTATAGCCTAGTAAACCCTCCGTAGAGAGGTCACCCCATACCTGCCGTTTTGGAACATGGAATGCATTCATTAAATAACTTCATTGGTCAAAAGCACAACAAAACAATGAGAACAATCCTGTGTCAAGGAAGCATAGAACGATTACCCATTAATCATTAATTGCCGTAATGACGAACTAATCTGAATATTTCCTTGCTGAGTTCAGTAGTTCACGCTATGTAAAGGCGATTCGGGTCGTGGAAAGGGGAGGGAGTTGTCTGGTCAAATCATAGAAATTCTGACCGTAGATAATAGTTGGTAGTGTGGTTGGAGACGTACTTTTTTAGATTTTGAAAATCAGTAGGCAAATCGTGGTCCTTACAAAAGACTATTTCCTTTTTGGCTAAATCTTGATAATTTTGCATTGATGGTCAAAGGTTGTTGCTCGTTTGTCCCATCTCTCAATCATTTATATATATTCGCTTTGTATTGTTGGGGTTGTTCTTATGATGAATATGCATACAATATTTGATATTTGTCACTGGACGTCAAGCAAGCATATACATGTTCGTTGGGTAGCATAGCATATTAACATAATAGATTCGGAAACTGCAAAATACTGTTATATCATTATTAATCATGGGGTTCTAATTTTCATGGTTTTCATGGTTCACTTAAACCACGAAATACAAGTTTCCCATTGATTGTTGTCTGTAGTGTTTGAAACCACCCATTCAAGAAATCAGATATCGCTACATTTTGTAGAAACCACGGAAATTGGCGCCAACTAATAAAAGTACCTTCACAGTAATTCTTGAAAATCTGCATATTTCTAAAAATTGAGAGTGAATGGTTATAGCCAACTCTAATTACATAGCTTATTACCTGCTAAACCTGAAACTACTCATAACTCTGGTAAATCCATATGGGTGAGCCAACATAAAAGCTGATGCCATCTTGTACTTCTTGGGATCACTGTGAGTCAAAACACCACCTGTCATTAGAAATATTATTATTACCAAGTTTGTAACTAGAATGACATGACGGGTACTACTAGTGGAGCAGGAACTGCCTACTCTTCTGGAGAACTTTTGTTCATCCCGGTTTATACCCCGGTTTATACAGGGGTTCATGTTACTCGATCTTTAGTTTGATGTGTATGTTTGGTAGATCGTTGTTTGTCCTTTTGCACCTTTGCTTTGGCCATTGTATCGTCCGGCCTTCTTCGATTTACGCATTCTGATTACCCTTTTGGTATCTGGAAATTCTTCTTATTAAAGACTATTGTAACATACGGATGATAGATAACTATATGGTACCTATCAATATTGTCCTCGTCAAAAGATTGTTTGCACATTCTCGATTTGATTCGAAAATTATTCGCTTTATGTCTGTTTTCACAAAAAGAATTATTTCCCTTACCACGCGATGCCCTGTCTATCAAGAGCAATGGACATTACAACGACTTTGAGTACCAGTATAATTTTCTCATTATTTGCAGATAGTTGAACATTATAGACAATTATAGAATAATTTGCATCGCAAATATAATATTCAAAAGTTGCTACATTTAAATTTTGAACAAATGATGGCAAAAATATATGCTATTTCCGTTAAACTTTTTATGAAAGGTGAATGCTGTGCCCACGCCGTAGAGGGAAATAACTCATGTAAAATGTATAATGTCGGAATCAAAGCCGGAAACGGGCAAATAGTATGTTTCAGTAATAAGTGACACTTATTGATTTCAATTACAATACAATATTTATTGCCATTTGAATTTTGAACTGCCACCTATCAAATTTATCCCTTGAAAATTACTAAAAAATTGACGGTAATTAAATAAAAATGTAGATACCCAATTTAGTGCGCATTGCGCGTTTCTGAAATAATCTTTATTAAATACGCACATAATAAAAAAAATTGGAAAGCTAAATAATTAAACAAGTAACCCAAAGGGCATCAACAGAAAGTCAAAAATCGGCTAATGTCACCTACGCCTGATTGAGGAGAACCTTGGTTTTGTTCATAATTATTTTAGTTAGCAACTCTAAATTCTATTAATAGATATTTCTAACAAACCATGTCAGTGACCATCAACTGATGATGATGAAACAGGATCTGAGAGTCAAAGCACTAGATATCATTCGATACAGCATTATTAAACTTATTGTAAAAACAGGTTTATAACATTTGTCTTGAATTCTGTATATAAAAGGCCAACTAATTATATGTTTATTACGTCACATACCTCCACCTCCGTGACCTCTTTGGTTGTCATGGTTATCTATGAATACAACAACATCGGTAGAGGCAGGCATGCCCCAGGCCGTTCCCCAATTTTTAAGATATTTAGCTTGATTTTGTCGACGAATAACTTGAGCAAGCTTTACTCCAAAAATGAAGTTAGTAACGCGTGCAAATCCAGTATATTCTGACGCCTTGATTGCTTCATTTCCACCCATATCAATCACTTCTTGGAAAATAAAAGGTCTAGGTGAGTTCGGGAAGTATTTTGAATTTAATCCATGAAGCTTTCCATATATACCCTGCAGGTCACGTGGCCACATGTGTTTAGCAGCATCGACTCTAAATCCAGCTATTCCAATGTCTATCAGGTGGTTCATATACTCAGCTATTTTATCTCTTACGTAATCCTTTCCTAGTTTTAAGTCCGTCAAAGAAACAAGTCTGCAGTTTCGAACCTCATCTGTATTTCCGTAATTATGAATATTCAGATCACCAGTGTGGCACTCTCCGTTCCCATTGAAATCCCATGATGAAAATGGTACGCCAGGGTAAGATAACGAGTCACCATCCCAATGAGAACCACCTGTACCGGTGCCTTGACCTCCGGCCCCGGTCATGTGATTTATTACAACATCGGCATATATTCTGAAAACATATTAATTTTCAAAATATTAATCTCAGTATTACTTATTTGTCTAACGATGAATTGACTTAATTAATAATAATTATATTTAAAACTTTAATAGCAATTTGTACCCTTCTCCTACCTATATTGCAAGAACATACATATAAATAACGGTTCATTTTCCTTGGCTTGGTACAGCAAAGTAGTGTATCACAAATGTCACATGCATCTTTATTAAGAACTGATGCAAGTTTTCGATTATGTGTGAAGGGCGTGGCACCTTCTAAACACGAGACATGTATTTATGTCTCGTGTTTAAGATGAGGCCTGTATTTGATTTTTTCCTGCTGAAAAATCGGACGGGCATCTTTCGGAGGGGTGGTGCCCTGAATAATATAACCAATTTCCCATTTCTATTCCCCGGGTTCCCATCGCAGACAAATAATTATAATTGTTATATTTTATCCAGAAAAGCAGTTAAAACTTATATCCGTATTCTAAAAAAATTGTAATATGCAAGCAGTATATGTTTCAGATCCAGACAAATAAATATTTACATATCGACAAACTATGACCAAGCTCCAGGTTATAGCCCAGTGGTTCGAAATTTACTGACACAATTTTTATTCCTGCTCCCAAAACTTTTTAATTATCCAATCTTTAGACTTTAAGTGTACCTGATGAAGGTTATTCAAAAACCTGTAGAGTTCACTAAATTTGATATCTACGCTTTTATTGCGATTAGTCCCAATCCTCGGTGTGAAGGAAAATGAACAATAATAATAGGTATTTCCATTCTATGCTTTTACTTATAATTTATAGGAAGTTGTGTGTTTGTGTATATTTCGTGCTGATTTAATTTGAATAGAATCATTTTGTATTTCACACGGATGAATAAAAAGGACACATGGACAAACAACGATATACAAAACATTACACATAAAATCAAATATCAAATGACACGAACCCCCATAAAGATTGGGGGTTAAATCAGGTGCCCTGGAAGGGTACACATTTTCTACTCCACTAGAGACACCCGCCGTTTTCTCTAGTTACCAACCCGGTGATAATTCATGAATGAGGAAAGGACCGGCAAATGCTTACGACAACAACTACCGATCTTCCGGAAGTCACATACTAACACTTACAACATAATATATGGAGTACACATATACTCTGAGAAAACACATGGACGCATATGGCATAGGTAGATAATAGTTATTACGTAGATACCAACTAAAGAAAATGTAACAAGTAGGAGTGGTCTAATAATCGAAAAAACGTCGAATTGGTATATGTACTATACATGTATTTTAAATGTTTGTTACTTGATGTATATTTCAAAGAGTGGTCAAGTTGACTTCATGCTATTTAAAAAGTTTTTTTTTTAGTAAAACTGAATTTCTATTCTACTCTGAAATACCAACCGATCAGATTTACATGATGACAATAATAAATAATTGCTGCTTATGGAAGGGGACTTAAGGATAAAACCAGATGGTATATCGATAACATTGGTACAACGAGACAATGGTAATTATAAATTGAATTAATATACGATTGGACAACGTAGGTCCCTTACTCAAATTACGAATTGTGACTACTCCTTTAGTATCTTCAAACTCTTCTAAATCTTTTTGAATTAAAACAAATACAATTATATAAGATTGGTACAAAACTGAATTACGTTCAAGATTGGAAATAGTTTAAAAGGAAAAGAATAAAAATTTCGTTCCGAAAAAACAATTGTGAGATGCTCTCTTACCTGACATTTGCCTTATTACATGTGTCTACCATATGACGTAACTGAGCCTCGTTGCCACCTGGAGTCACCAGCTTGTAACTAACGGGCTGATATCTCTCCCACCATGGTCTGTTCGGAGTTGTCACTACACGATTTTCATTGGGTGGGGATATCTATATACAAATATATATTATTTGATTAATACATTTGATTTATTTTGTTCATCTGTAAATGTAGCAGCCGTTTTGTAGTTCATTGGGTGTGTTTTTTGTTTCATTGGCCCATTGTATTGTCTGTCTCTATTCGATTGACGGCTTTTGACTACCCCTTGGTATCTTAAGACAATGAATATGTGGGTATGTATATATATGAGCCACAAATATCAAGGATGATTAAAATTTTCCTATTGTTTGCTTTAGTGACGTCTTTCTTTGAGTTAATATAAAAACACAGGACTCGTATAAAAACCTATCATATGGAAAGAACATTGTAGGCTTAAGATAAATGGTTTGATGTTTAACGTGTAATGAGCATATCCATCACGAGAATAAGCTAACTCAGATGACAACGGCCATGTGACTACCGTTGTCATGTGACGTTTGTCTCATTCAACACAGGTGTGTTAAGGCTGTTTCTAAGATTGCAAGCAATAAAAAAGGGGGGTCAGGTATGTAATACAAATTAATGAGTAAAGCATAACAATATTTGATGCATATTGCAACCAGTTATTTATACATGTTCGAAAGTGAAAATGTTTCAACTTTGTGCGAGTCAACGTGGATTTC
>JYMV01051947.1_pt1 | contig 10973 bp, 8 predicted proteins | sample 338911 | NCBI WGS metagenome assembly JYMV01 (sample SAMN03354496, study PRJNA234377) | hydrothermal vent metagenome | biome: Deep sea; feature: Hydrothermal plumes at the Eastern Lau Spreading Center, Western Pacific Ocean; material: Seawater | place: Tonga | collected 2009 | depth 2000 m m
TTTAAGATTTTTTAAAGTTACTTTTCCTGATTTTATTTCGTTCTCTCCATAGAAAATTACAGCGGGTGACCCCAATTTATCTGCATACTTCATCTGGGTTTTTAAATTCCCGTCTCCGGAATAAATTTCGACAGATATTTTCGCTAATCTTAATTTGTTTTGTAATTTTACATATTCTACAATTGAATTTTTATCAAAAACACAAATCACCACCGGTCTATTTGATTTAATATTAAATTCCTTTTTCTGCATTAAAGCGTAAACAAGTCTATCTATACCAATTGATATTCCAGTTGCAGGAAAGTCTAAATTGCCAAAATTTCTTACAAGATTATCATATCTTCCTCCTCCGCCTATTGAGCCAAATTGGATAACCTGTCCCTTAGAATTTTTCACATCAAAGGTAAGATTAACTTCAAATATAAGCCCGGTATAATATTCAAGTCCTCGAATAACCGAAGGGTCAAATTTAAAATTAGTGAAGTTGTATGCTTTAAAAATTTTTATAATCTCTAAAATATCTTTGTTTTTAGGAGTGGTCTCTTTAATTTTTTCTTCTAGCAATTTAATTTGTTTCTCTGTTAAGTTCACCCCTTTTGTAAAATCGCCAGATTTATCCTTTCTCCCTTTTCCTAAAAGTTTTTCTACCTCTTTCCATCCTAATCTTTCAATTTTATCTAATGCTCGCAATGTTTTGGATATCTGCGTAGCCGATTTAATTTTTAATTGGTCAAATAATTCTTCTGTGAATTTTCTCGAAGAAATCTTCACAGTATATTCGCTTTTTGTTAAACCACATTTTTCCAGTATTTCAGAAATCAAAATACATAGTTCAGCATCTGCTTGTAAATTGCTGGTACCAACATAATCTGCATCAAATTGCAAAAATTCTCTATATCTACCAGGTCCTGGTTTTTCATTTCTCCAGACCGTTCCTAATTGATAACGTTTAAAAGGTTTGGGAAGTTCAAGGTAATTTTTTGCAACGTATCTTGCTAGAGGAGCTGTAAGGTCGTATCGAAGTGATAACCATTTTTTTTCATCTTTAAAAGAAAACACTCCTTCATCTGGTCTTTCTTTATCGGGCAAAAATTTCCCAATACTATCCGTATACTCGAAGCTTGGTGTTTCGAGGTATTGAAAACCGTATTTAATCATAACTTCTTTAATATTAGAAATTATGAAATCCCGGATTAATAATTCTTGTTCTTGTCTATCTATAAAACCTAAAGGTAATTCCTTAGAGGGTTTTAGCTTCTTTTCTTTTACCATTTTTTGGTACAGCAGGGTGGATTCGAACCACCGACCCCTAGTTCCACAAACTAGTGCTCTAACCTACTGAGCTACTGCTGCATAACTCCTTTTTATATTAATTGTTTATAAATTTATATTTTAAATATGTAATGATTTAGCTAAGCAATAGCTTAGCGTGTGCAAAATGGTGTTTTGCCTTTAGGCTTAATATGATTTTTAAATTTTTAATCATTGTTGCAAAGTAACATAAAATTTTTACTTTGCAACAACAGATTGTGTGCGATTAAACTTTTTGTAGATTTATTGCAGAAGGGCCTTTTTCACCATTCTCAACTTCAAATGTTAATGCGTCACCTTCGTTTAATTCCATATTTGCATCTCTTGCTGCAGAAGAATGAACAAAAACATCTTTTTCTTTGTCTTCTCGTTCAATGAAACCATAACCCTTTGTTGGGTTAAACCACTTAACTTTTCCTTTTATACTCATGTTGTTTACCTTTCTTTGTTAATTTAAATTCATTGTTAATCAATCTAACAACAAATTTTTCTGAGGCAGTTCAAATTAAACATCTAATAAGTTCTGCTCCAAATTTTATGAAATTTATTGAAATACGATTAAGCTTTTTGCAGATTTACTGCGGAAGGACCTTTTTCGCCGTTCTCAACTTCAAATGTCAGTTCGTCACCTTCGTTAAGAAACTTAAGACCAGCATCTCTAACTGCAGTGTGATGAACGAAAACATCTTTTTCTTTATCCTCACGCTCAATGAAACCATAACCTTTTTTCCCATTGAACCACTTTACTTTACCTTTAAGACTCATTTAACGTTCCTTAGTTATTATTAATTTACTGTAGATAACTCTACAATAAAGCTTCTTTAATAGATTTAGACCATATATGTCAAGTTGAAATGTGGTTATATAATAAGCTAAATATGGTGGACTGTCTGGGATTCGAACCCAGGACCTATCGCTTAAGAGGCGACCGCTCTAACCAGCTGAGCTAACAGTCCATTAGTTTTATAATTAGTATACATCTTTTTAAAAATTTTAAAATTTGTTATTGTTTAACTACAATGTGGTATGGGCGAATGGCGGAACTGGTAGACGCGCAGGACTCAAAATCCTGTGGTAGCAATACTGTGAGAGTTCGAGTCTCTCTTTGCCCACCACAAAACAAATGAATTTAAAAGAATTTAATAGTTTAACAGATTTATTTTTTTACCAAGCGGAAAAACAAAATCCTAAAAGGATTTTTTTAGAATGGCTTAATCCAAAAAATAAAAAAAAATTTACTTGGTCAGAAACATCTTCAAATATTTATAAACTTGCTAAAATTTTAAAAAAAAATATCAATGATGGAGATAGATGCCTTTTAGTTTCAGAAAATAGACCGGAGTGGCTAATTGCTGATCTTGCAGTAATGCTAGCAAACGGTATTACTGTTCCCGCCTACACCACATATACCGAAAGAGACTATAAATATTTAATCGAAGATTGCCAGCCTTCTGTAATTATCATTTCTAATGATCAGATGCACAATAAACTTAAAAATATAATTAAAGAAAAAATTTATATAAAAAAAGTAATTACTTTAGATAAAATTGAAGGAGTTGATGAGGATAAATATTTAGATTTTAATTCTATTGTCAAAATAAATTTATTAGAAAATGAAAAAATAAAAAATACAAATCTAAAAAGAACTTCGCCTGCCTGCATAATATATACTTCAGGAACAGGAGGAAATCCCAAAGGCGTTATTCTCAGTCACGGAGGAATATTAAATAATTTAGAAGGAGCTAGTAAAATTTTAAAACCATTAATAGATAAAAGACCAATTTTTTTAACCTGGCTTCCTTTATCACATTCTTATGAACATACGGTTCAGTTTGTACAAATTTTAGTTGGGGCAAAAGTTTTTTATGCAGAAAAAATAGAAAAACTTTTAGATAATATTTCGGAAGCTAAACCGACAATTATGACGGCCGTTCCTCGTTTTTATCAGAACCTTTACAACAAAATAAATATAAATATGAAAAAAGCAAAAGGACTTAAAGCTAAATTAATTAAAGCAACAATTTTTCTGGGAAGAAAAAAACTTTTAAAACAAAAAATGAGTTTATCCGAAAAATTTTTGAATTTTATTGTTAACGCTTTAGTTAGAAAAAAGGTGAAAAAACAGTTTGGTGGAAATTTAAGGGCTTTTGTTTCTGGGGGTGGAGCTCTAGATAGAGAGATAGGTGAATTTTTAAACGCCATTGGACTGCCAACCTTACAAGGATATGGTTTAACAGAAACTTCTCCAGTAGTTAGCTGTAACCCAATCCACAAAATTAAGGTCGAAACCGTAGGACCTCCATTTAAAGGCAATCAAGTTAAAATTGCTGAAGATGGAGAGATTTTAGTTAAGGGAGAAAATGTCATGTTGGGTTATTGGAATAACAAAGAAGATACTGAAAAAGTTATTAAAGATGGCTGGCTATATACAGGTGACATTGGAGAAATAGATCCTGAAGATGGCTATTTAAAAATTACAGATAGAAAAAAAGATATAATTGTTAGCGCAGGTGGAGATAATATTTCTCCAGCTAAAATTGAAAATCAATTATCAAACTCTCCGGCAATAGATCAGTGCATGGTATGGGGAGATGGAAAAAATTATTTAGTCGCTTTAATTGTTCCAAGCAAAGAATTCAAAGAACAAAAAGATAAAATAGGCAAAATAATTAATAAAATTAACGAAAATTTAGTTCAAATTGAAAAAATAAAAAATTTTCACTTAGTTAGTGAAAACTTTTCAATTGAAAATGGTATGCTAACTCCGACAATGAAAGTAAAAAGAAACAAAGTAATTGCAAAATATAAAAATATATTAGAAAATTTTTATAAAAAATAATTAATTTAATTTTATTACAATCAACATAAATGTTTAAAAAGCAACGTTATTGCTTGTTTATTTAAACATAAAAAAATAATTAATTTATTTATTTTAAATTAATTTTTTTTAAATTTGTCAACATAATTTATGTTTGACATCAGTAAAAAAAAACATAAAGCTAAAATTAACAAACGAATCACTCGAATGATTTGTTTTAATTAAATAAAAGGGAGCATAAAAATGGCTAAACGAAAAAAAGCAAAAAAAGGTAAAAAGAAAGCAAAAAAAAGAAGAAGATAAGCTATACTTTTTTTGAAAAATTGCGCCCTCCTTACAAAGTTTAAGGAGGGCGTTTTTTTTATAGTAATGTTTCTTTTTGAAGAGAATTTTCTTTAAATTTTAAGGCTTTATCCATTTTTTGTTGAGCTTTTTCGCCTAAAACTACTTCAAGTTCGGACTTTAATCTATTATATGCTTTTTCAAAAAGTTGTCTTTCACTATAAGATTGTTCTGCAATTATATCTGTTTTTTTATTTAAGTCTCTTACCACTTCTGCTAATTCATAAAGCTTACCCGAATTAATTTTTTGATCATATTCTTGAGCTCTTCTACTCCACATAGTCCTTTTTATTCTTGGTTTACTTTTCAAAATAGAAGCTGCCTTGTTAATTTGGCTAATACTAGAAACGGGCCTTAGATGCGATTGTTGATTTAAGGGTATACTTAATGTCAGTTTTTCTTTTTCTATAAGTACTTTGTAAAAAGTTATATCAATATCTCCCATTTTGGCCTTGTCGATAGAAATTATTTTTCCAACACCATGCTTTGGATACACAACATAATCTTTAACATTATAAAGTTTTTTTTCATTGGGTTGCTTTTTTATTTTTTTTATTTGAATTTTTTCATCATTCGTTTTTAAAGTATTTTGTCCAACTGATTTTCTAATTACTACTTTTTCTTGTTCTTTTTTTGCTCTCTTTCTTCTCTTTACTTTTTTTATTTTCTTTATCTTTTTTTTTCTACCCATATTTAAATTTTCAATCTCCTTTTCCTGGTTTTTCACTGAAATGTTTAAACTTATCTTTAACACCGCGCCATTTTTCTTGATCTTTAGGCACATCCTCTGCTCTCTTTTTAGTAATATTTGGCCATAGGTCGCCGTATTTTGTATTATGTTCAACCCAATCACTTGCTCCCTCGTCGGTGTCGGGCTTGATTGCATCTATGGGACACTCCGGTTCACAAACCCCACAATCTATACACTCGTCGGGTTTGATCGCGAGCATATTTTCACCTTCGTAAAAACAGTCTACCGGGCACACCTCTACACAATCCATTAATTTACATTTGATACAATTGTCATTTACAATATAAGTCATAGTTTATTTCAATGAATTTTTAACTTTTAGTTTGATAATTCCACTGTCTCTATCTGATATATATAATAATCCACAAACTCTCCTGATTAAATTTGACTCATAGCTATCACTAGAACCATCTGAATATACAATTTTCCAAAGTATTTCAATTATTTTAAGTCTAAATTCCATTGAATTTTTTTTAATTTCTCTGGTGAATGCAACAATCTGGTTTGATTCTTGTTCTATTTTTTCAGCTTTTTTTAATAATTCTTCCGCCTCATTTAGTGTTATTGCATTTAAACTTATCAATGCTTTTTTAATAATTTCTTTTTCAACGTCTGTATAATTGTCATCGATCTTTGCTGCATGTATTAATAATGCAGTTATTAAAATATTCTTATTATTAATATTTTCTTCGTTTTTTTTCTCAAAAAATTTTTTAAACATTTATCGAAATCTCAATTCTGATAATTTACCAAAAGGACTATGTGCATTAGATTTTTTAACAATTTTTCTTTGTTTATTTTTTATGTATTGTGGCTGATAGATGAAAAATTCTTCTTTACTCCCTTCAATTTTTTTACGTTTATATTGCATTAATTCCAAAAGTTTAAAAAAATCTTCTTTATTACAACCAATTAAATTTATCATATCAGAATCAATTTTAAACATTCTGTCTTTGGTATTTTCGATAATTTTTAAAAAAAATCTTTCTAAAATATCAACTCTAACATAAAACTTACCAATATTTTCAAAACCACATATCAACAAGAATTTTTTATTTTTTTGGGTTTCATTTTTTAAAAAATTCAAACCGAATTTTGGAATAATATATTTTTTGTCGTCTGGAAAATATAATTTCCATAATTTCACTCTAAGATTGACGGCATTTGGTTTGAGCATTTTTGGAAGGAAAGCATGGTATCTTCCAATTTTTATACCAACTTTTCTCAAGCTTGCCCTGTCCTCTTTGGAAATGTTTTTTATCATTTGATCAACTATTTCTCTTTTCATTACCCCATTGTTCTCAAATAACTGATAGCATAAAGCTCTTACGTAGTTGTTTTTAAATTTTGATTTACTTAGTTTAACGAGGTCGGATAGCTCAGATGTAATAAGTGTGTCTAACTTTTTTTCCAGATTATTTCTCAATTTTTCTTTGGATTCTAGATCAATCGCGTCATCAACTAATAGCTCTAATTTTGGATTTAAGTAATTTTTTCCAGGTGAAATATATGCAATAGGATTATTCATCCAATAAATTTTATGATCATCTTCAAGTTTAAAATCTTCACTTTTTATTATCTTGCTAGTTCTTCGCATTAATTCTGGTTCTATAGCTTGCCTTGCAGCTTTTTTGAGGGATTTAATGTCAGTTTTCAACGATCCAGATTTAAGATCCAAATCTAATTTCATTCCTCTTAACCGACCTATATATTGGTCGTCAATAATAACTTCGTTTTCATTTTTAATTTTTGTTCCCAATATAATGTCCTGTTTTAAACTTCTTGATAAAACACTTATTCTTTTATCAATAAAACTTTTTGTAAGTTCTTCATGAAGTTTGTCTGATAACTTATCCTCCATATCTTTAGTTCTTTCAATCCAATAATCATAGTTGTTTGTCCAACCTTTTTTATTGGCAACATAAGACCATGTTCGAACATTTGAAATTCTATTAGTTAAAGTATCAATATTACCATCATATTTATCTAAATATTTAAGTTGCGTTTTCATATAATCATTTGAAACTTTTCCAGCGGTAGACGTTAAAAATCCAAAAACTTTTTTTACTACTTCTATATGATTTCCATATGACTTTTTTGAAAAGTCTGGTATTTGGCAACATTCCCAAAGTGTTTGGATAACGTCCTCCGTATTACCAATTTTCATATCCTTATTATTTTTTATCATTAATTTTAATACTTTTTCATCTTCACAATCAGCAATTCTTCTTAAAAATTCACTATTAGATTTTTTTTCTAGTGAATTAATTAGATTGTCCAAACTTTTAAAATTAAGTTCAGAATTTCTCCAATAAATTACATTTATATTATCAAGTTCATGTTTTTCTAATCTCTCAATTTCATTGGCAGATAGACTTTCACATTGACCTGTTATTCCAAAATTACCGTCATTGATATGTCTGCCAGCTCTTCCTGCAATTTGAGAAATTTCACTTAGGTTTAATCGTCTTGTCTTTTTTCCATCAAATTTTTTTAAATTACTAAAGCTTACATTATCTATATCCATATTAATTCCCATTCCAATTGCATCAGTTGCAACAAGAAAATTTGCAGCTCCAGATTGATAGAGTTCTACTTGAGAATTTCTGGTTTTTGGACTCAAAGAACCCATAATGACTGCAGCCCCACCTTTCTGCCTTCTTACCAATTCTGCTAATGCATAAATTTCGTCAATCGAAAAAGCAATTACTGCTGTTTTTGGACTTAAACGCGATATTTTTTTATAACCACTATATGTTAACTTTGAATATCTTTCCCTGCTAACAAACTCAACATTATCAATTAATGAAGCGATTACATGTTTCATAGTATGAGAGCCAAGAAACATTGTAAGTTTATCACCTCTTAAATTTAATAATCTATCTGTAAATATATGACCTCTTTCATGATCAGTGCACATCTGTATTTCGTCAATTGCAACAAAATCTACTAAAATATCTTGGGGCATAGATTCTACGGTGCAAATATAATATTTTGGAGATTTTGGAATTATTTTTTCTTCTCCAGTGATAAGAGCTACTTTTTCTTGCCCAATTTTATTCACACACTTGTCAAAAAATTCTCTCGCTAACAACCTTAGAGGAAAACCCAAAATTCCATTTTCATATCCCAACATTGTTTCAACACCCAAATGAGTTTTGCCTGTATTAGTTGGGCCCAATACGGCAGTAATTTTTTTTACGTTAGTTTCCATTAATTGTGTTTGATTTTGATTGGCACACTATATCTAGATTTGTTGTTAGAACAAAAGATGATTAAAACATGACCGAATCACCGTATTAAAAGTTCTCCTTTTTAAAATTTGAAATTTAACCTTAACATAATTTTTAAGAATTCAATATTAATTTTTTTTGACATAATAGGTCTATGAATAATCAACTTTGGAAGATTAAAAAAGAAGAATTAAATAAAACTAATTTTTTTTTATATTCTAATTTTATTAAACAAAATTTTAAAATTGATACAGGTAATGATTTTAATAAAATTTGGAAATGGTCTGTCGATAATACGGAAATTTTTTGGAAATCAATTTGGGATTTCACAAAAGTCAAAGGTGTTTTAGGAAAGAATTTGCTTCAAAAATCGAATATTTTTTATAATAATAAATTTTTTCCTGACACTAAACTTAGTTATGCAGAAAACTTACTTAAAAAAAATAACACAACACCCGCTATTATATTTAAAAGTGAAAACGGCTATAGAACTGCACTTTCTTGGAAAGATCTAAATTTAAATGTTGCAAAAATTTCAGATTGGATGCGAGCTAATGGACTACAAAAGGGAGATAGAGTGGCAGCCTATCTCCCAAATATACCAGAAACAGTAACAGCTTATCTCGGAACATCTGCTGTAGGAGCAATATGGTCTTCATGCTCACCTGACTTTGGAACAGTTGGAGTTATAGACAGATTTTCTCAAATAAATCCAAAAATATTATTTATTGGTGACAAGTATTTTTATAACGGAAAAACAATCAATATTATCGAAAGATTAAAAGAAATAATGAGTAAAATACCTTCAATTGTTAAAGTTGTAATTGTGTCCTATCCAGGCACAGAAATTGAAAAAAAAGATAATCTTAAAGTAGATATATATCGTTGGCATGAAATAATGGCTTTAAAAAAGGAAAATAATATTCAATATGAAATGTCGTATTTTAATGATCCTCTCGCAATTCTTTACTCAAGTGGCACAACGGGAAAACCAAAGTGTATTTGTCATGGAACTGGAGGGATTTTGCTTCAACATAATAAGGAATTGCAAATACATTGTGATGTGAAAGAAAATGATCGTGTGTTTTATTTTACCACATGTGGATGGATGATGTGGAATTGGTTAGTTGGTTCGCTTTCATCAGGAGCAACAATTTTATTATTTGATGGTTTTCCTTTATACAAAAAAGACGATTTATTATTTGAATTTGCCAGTGAAGAACAAATTACTCTTTTTGGTATTAGTGCTAAATATATTGATACTCTTAGCAATAATAAGGTAGTTCCAAAAAATAATCATGATATGTCAAAATTAAAAACTGTTTGTTCAACAGGTTCTCCTTTATCGATTGATGGATTTAGATATATTTATAAAAATATTAAAGAAGATGTTCATTTAGCGTCAATTGCAGGAGGAACTGATATTGTATCCTGTTTTGTTTTGGGCAACCCATTGCAGCCGGTTTATGCAGGAGAAATTCAAAACAGAGGACTGGGTATGGATGTGGATGTATTTGACGAAAAAGGGTTTTCAATAAAAAATACAAAAGGAGAGTTAGTTTGTAAAAAGCCTTTTCCTTCTATGCCAGTTAAATTTTGGAATGATAATGAAGATAAAAAGTACAGATCTTCATATTTTGAAAAGTATAAAAACGTTTGGCATCATGGTGATTTTGCTAAAGTAACTGACAATGGAGGATTTATTATATACGGCAGATCTGATACTACACTTAACCCTGGTGGCGTAAGATTGGGTACTGCTGAAATATATAGTGTGGTTGAAAAATTTGAGGAAATTCAAGAATCAATCGTAATAGGACAATCATGGAACAACGATATTAGAATAATATTATTTATTATTCTTAATCAAGGTTATAAATTAAATGACAAAATAAAAGACAAAATTAAAAAAGCAATAAGATTTAATACTTCTCCCAGGCATGTACCTTCAAAAATAATATCCATTTTGGACATCCCGAAGACAAAAAATGGAAAACTTGTAGAGTTAGCTGTTAAACAAACTGTTGAAGGTGAACCAATAAAAAATTTGGAAGCTTTAGCTAATCCAGATAGTTTAAAACAATTTAAAAATATTAAAGAATTAAATGAATAAAATTATTAAAGAACAAATCAATCAATTGAAGCCTTCTGCCACTTTAGCAATTAATGAAGAATCCAATAAATTAAAAAAAAGTGGAAAAAAAGTTTATAAATTTGGTTTCGGTCAATCTCCATTTCCCGTGCCAGAATCTATCGTTTCAGCATTAAAAAATAATGCAAATAAAAATACTTATTTGCCTATGCAAGGCCTTGAAGAACTAAGATCGGCAATAGCAAATCAACTAAACCAAAGTAATAATAATGATTTTGTGGCCGAAGATATAATCGTTGGCCCAGGAACGAAAGAACTAATGCTTTTAACTCAAATTGCTTTTGCAGGTGAAATACTACTCCCCGCTCCTAGTTGGGTTTCATATCAACCTCAAGCAGTTATTGCTAAAAATAAAGTTCACTGGAT
>JYMV01016227.1_pt1 | contig 10971 bp, 7 predicted proteins | sample 338911 | NCBI WGS metagenome assembly JYMV01 (sample SAMN03354496, study PRJNA234377) | hydrothermal vent metagenome | biome: Deep sea; feature: Hydrothermal plumes at the Eastern Lau Spreading Center, Western Pacific Ocean; material: Seawater | place: Tonga | collected 2009 | depth 2000 m m
CAAGAGGTGTTAAAATGAAACCGATTAATGCAAAAAATAATGTGGATAAACTTATTATAAAATAAATCCAATAAAGACGCAATTAGCCAAGCACCTCCTGCCCCATTGGTTCGTGGAGAACTTGCGGCAATAAAACTTTTCCATCTGGTGTTTGATATGATTCTAACAAAGCAACCATCAGTCTAGGCGTTGCCAGACCTGAGCCATTTAGGGTGTGCACAAAATCAACTTTTTTGTCTGCGATCCGACGGTATCGAATATTTCCTCGACGGGCCTGGAAATCTTCATAATTACTGCACGATGAGACCTCCAGCCATTTGCCTTCCCCTGGCGCCCATACTTCCAAATCATAACACTTCGCAGCGGCAAAACTTAAATCGCCCGTACTGAGGGCAACCACGCGGTAATGCAGGCCCAGTTGTTGCAATACTTCCTCTGCTTGTGAGGTGAGACTCTCCAGTTCATCATACGACGTTATCGGTTCGACAAATTTTACCATTTCCACTTTGTTAAATTGATGCAACCGCAACAAACCACGTGTACCCTTTCCGTATGAACCTGCTTCCCTGCGAAAGCAAGCGGAATATGCTGCATAGTTCACCGGCAAGTCATCCTCATCCATAATTTCGTCACTAAAGATATAAGTCACCGGTACTTCTGCGGTGGGAATCAGGTAAAGATCGTCCTTCTCGATATAATACATATCATCAGCAAATTTTGGTAGTTGCCCGCAAGTGCGGGGTGCCTCCGCCCGTGTTAAAAAGGGGGGGAATATTTCAGTAAAACCATGTTTTTGAACATGTAGTTCCAGCATAAAATTTATTAATACCCTTTCCAGTTTAGCCCCAAGACCGGTTAATAACGGAAATCCAGATCCGGAAATTTTTGAACCTCTTTCAAGATCGAACAGTTTAAGCTCTAAACCAATTTCTACGTGCGATTTTACATCAAAATCCACAGCTAGCGGATCCCCCCATTCCCTGATCACTTGATTCGCCGTTTCATCCTGCCCAACCGGTACTGTATCGTGGGGTATATTGGGTATTAGCTCTAATTGCTCATTGATCGTTTGCCCCAGGTCACTGACTTCCTTTTCCAAGTCCTTGATGGCATCAGATCCTTTCCGCATGGCAGCAATAGCATCATCAGAATCCTTACCTGCGCGTTTAGCTTCCGCTATTGCTTCCGATGCACGATTTCTTTCGGCGCGCATTTCATTTAATTGATGAATTTTATCCCTGTGCTTTTCATCAAGTTTCAGAATCTTATCTAAATCAATTGACTCATTTTTGGCTTCCAGACCGGCCTTAATCTGGTCAGGATTATTTCGAATACGGGTTAGTGATAACATGAATAATTCACCGATGTAACTGGGAAAGAAAGTAGAGACTTTCCCTTAGATTTCCAATGCTGTGTGAAGTGTATTACCGGCCTTTGCCAGACAGCATCACCCAAGCTGTACTGGCCAAGATTTTCATGTCTAGTGAGAAGCTCAGGTTTTCTATATAATAAAAATCATATTTAAGTTTCTTTCGCACATCATTAATGTCCCGATCATAGGGTTGTTTTATCTGCGCCCAGCCAGTAATACCGGGACGAATTTTGTGCCGGCGATAATAAAATGGAAATTCCTGCATCAACTGTTCCATAAAAAATGGGCGCTCAGGGCGGGGGCCAATAATACTCATTTCACCTTTAATTACATTTAGTAACTGTGGAATTTCATCCAGACGAAATCGCCGCAGCCAAGCCCCGACTCGCGTAATTCTCGGATCGGCATCAGTTGACCATACGGGTCCTGTTTCCATTTCCGCATCGCATTTCATAGAGCGAAACTTTCTAATGGTAAACATGCGATGGTTTTCACCAATTCTATCCTGTTTGTAAAGTACAGGACCGATAGAATCAAGCTTGATAAGAATTGAGATGATTCCCCAAAATGGTGATATTAGGAGGACAGAAGGAATAGCAATGAGCAGATCAAAAACACGCTTTGAATAACGATTATACAGCGTGTTAAGATTTGGATTAACTTGAATGAGGGGGATACCGTAAATCTGTTCTGTGCGCGCCAGACCACTTATTACTTCGTACATATCAGGTACAATTTTTATTGATACGTGCGATCCATTCGCCTGCGTGATCACTTCCATCATGCGATTATGGTCAAGGTTTTCCAGAGCCAGTACTACATCAGACACTTGATTATTGAGAATGATTTCTTTTAGTTGATTCTCCTTACCTAATAAAGGAATTCCATTTTCAATATTGTTAGGATTTTTATCATCAATGGCCTGGACAAAACCAATAATATCGAAACCAAGATTGCCATGTTCTTTGATCTGCGCAGCTGTTTCTAGCCCCCTCGAATTCATTCCCACGATTACTGTCTTATTACGGCCAATACCCTTACGTAGGAGATATTTTTGAAATGTTCGAAACAACATTCTAAAAAGCAGGGTGCCAAAGGTAAAGGTGAACCAGAATTTTAGTGTGATCTGCGGATTTATAGGCCAGGCTAAATAATTTATAGCATCAAAAAAGATGAGCAATACTAGTACTGTAAATGTGACCAATACCAACCTCTGGATCTCGATGAACCGCGATGACGTTGGTTCGGGGTTGTAGAGATTCATGCTTAAAAATAGTACTCCCCAAAACGATTCCATTAATGCGAAGTAAACCAGTGTACTAAGTCCAGTTAATCCTGCGCCAGTTATTAAAATGAACCAATAGGCGATAAATGCTGGAATAAGATCGACAAGGAATATAACCCAGGAAGTAAGCCACTTGGGTAATCGAATACGCAGATGCTGGAATGTTTCGTAAGACATCAGCGTTAATCTATGTTAAATGGGAGACCTGCACGTTGCGCTGGGTCACACCGACTTGTTTTCTACGCATAACAGTTTCAATTTCCTCTAAATTCTTAGAAATTATTAATTACTGTTAGCGTTTAATCCGATAGTACTCCGTGCAGTTAACCAAAATTAATTTCATATTTTATAGCATGCAAGTATGGATTTTAAAATAATTTACCCCAAATTCTTTCTGTTTGTATAAATAGCCGGAAATAATAAACTCCCATAATGAAGCATTATGTAAAACTTTCTGTGGTGTTTTTTGTTTGTTCTACATTATTTGGACAGCAAATACCTGTACAATCCGATCACAATGTGTACTCATATTTATATAGACAATCGACAATTGGAACCCTACCCCAATGGGTACAATCCATAAAACCGCTTACATTAGATCAAGTTCTAAATCTTTTAACCCAGATTATTGAGACTAGTGAGATTGATAACGCCAATCGCGCCTTGGCAGAACGATTTAAAAGCGAATTCTTGATCCCAACCAAACCAGGAATGCATTTACCTTTTTCCGAAAGTAATAAGATTAATCATTTGTTATCCTATGAATCCGCGGATATTGAACCACATTTATTAGCCCTGAAACATGAAAAATCAAGTTTGTGGTTGGATTGGAATGAAACGCTTGTTTTTGCTTCTTCGAATGATTACGAAAGTTATTTTCAAGATAAATTCACCTTGAAAACCAAAATTAATGACCAGGTTTCTGCATACTCTCAATTTTCTATGAATCGACTTGTTTGGAATAACGAAACATTGGCGATTGAATCTGTATTACCGCCGGACACAATTGACTGGGTTACATATCATAATGAATGGGCCAAGTATTTTCCAGAAGTGAACTGGATAATTTGGTATAATACCCAGGCAGGTGTATCCATTATTTTCGACCAAATACAATTTGATTTAGGCAAACAAAATCATAGTTGGGGCTGGTCACCATCCCACTCACCGATTCTTTCCGGAACCGGGCAGCCATTCGCATTTATCGGTCTACAGACTAGCATATCCAAGATTCGATTTAAGTTTTTACATGGATCGCTTATGCCCTTCACTCCCTATGAAGTTCACAGAAAAAAAATAACCCCTAATAAATATATCGCTGCCCATAGAGCAGAAATAGATATAACCAGTAATTTTACCCTATCGATCACAGAAATGGTCATTTACGGAAATCGAAGCTTGGATTTTGATTACCTAATTCCACTGCATTGGTATTGGGCCGGTGAACATAATCGCGGGGATCAGGATAACCTACTTATTGGCCTTGATTATTCTTGGAGAATCAGATCAGGTTTAAGAATCTATCAGACACTTTTATGTGATGAATTAACCTGGAATAAGATATTAGATCCCTGGTGGGGAAATAAATTCGTCTTTCAATCAGGACTGCACTGGGTTCCATCTGCAAAACCTTTTATACCTGATTTTCGTCTAGAATATACAATTAGCCGTCCATGGGTTTATACGCACAATGATACCACTAATACTTTCTCGTCAATGGATATGGGATTAGGCTTTCCTTACGGTCCTAGCGCTCAGGTCTTAAGAATTGCAACAAACCTCTTCCCAACCGCAAGAATATTAATCAATGGCACAGTTGATTTTGTTAATAAGGGTTCAGGCCTGGGCAGTAGTGTATTTCATAATTATGACTTTCGCGATACCACTTTGGATAATAATACACCTTTATTAGTGGCACCAGTATATGATAAATCCGTAATTACATTTTCGATAAAATATGATTTATCACGTTACCTTAAACTGAATTCTGATTATATATATAGCTCTAACGATGGAAATCAAATTAGGGTTGGTATGATTTGGGATTGGTAAGGATCTAAAAGGTTAACGAATTACATCCCAGGTATTTTGGCGTCGGCCAGTTAACCAATCAATAACAGCAAGTAAAGAGGCCAAGTTAACCTGAATAAAATACCGAACTGGGTGAAATAGCCATCCAAATAAATAAAATATAATCTGTACCGTAAAAAAATAGCTATAGGGCAAACAAGTTGTGAAAAATATTATCATTAGAAAAAAGGGTAAGAACCATCGAATCAGTTTATGAGAAACGTAGGGGATAAAAACCGATCTCTTTTTGAAAGGATTTAATAGTGATAACACATACTTCATGGTTACTAAGCTTCTAAGTATAATTCGTCTTTTTCTGTGCAATACATTATCCGGAACATCTTCAATAGCGATAGCTTCCGGTTCATAAATAACATCCAAGCCATTACTATATACCATTATCGGTTCTAAATGATCGCTGATAGAATCTTCTGGTAAGGTTACAAAAGCTTTTCTCCGTACAGCGTAAATGCTGCCATTGGCCCCCAGTAACCAACCGTTTTTACTTTCCTCCTTCTTGATCGCAACTTCATATTCCCAATAAAAATTTTCACCTGAATTTTTTTCATTATATTGTAATTCTCCACATACAACGCCAACCCTTTCATCCGCAAAATTTCTAACCAATTTTTTTAACGCGTCCACTTTATAAATATTATTTGCATCGCTAAAAACCAATATGTCATTTTCTGCAATTTTTACTGCTTCATTTTGAGCATTTGTTTTACCGCCTCTTACTAAAGCTAGTACATTAACGAATTTGAACTCTTTAGCCAATTCTACAGTTCTATCACTTGAACCATCATCTGCAACTATGATTTGCATCTTTTCCAATGGATAATCGAGTCCCTGTGTATTTTGTAATTTTGAAGCAATACTTTTTTCCTCGTTATAAGCACATATAATAATTGAGATACTTGGTAAATACTGATCATTTCTCTTGTAGTGATTTTGTTTAAATAACTTTAATAGGAAAAAATAAATCACGGTCGAATAAATGATCAAGCATCCACTTATCCAAAATATAATTTGCAAAATTTTCATAATTATATTGTTTTTATTAATTCAAACAGCTTCTCTTCTTGGGTGGCCCAATTATAACTGTTTTCAAGTGAAGAAAGTCCGTTTTTTGACATAGTATCGTATTTTAATGAATCTTCCAATATACTAGAGATTTCTTTTGCAGCAGTCCTGACATCCATCGGGTCAACTGTAATACCAGCTTGGCATTCATTCAATAATTCTTCATACAAAGCAAAGTTGGAACAGATATACGGGACTCCTGCCTGCATATAATCAAAGAGCTTGGTTGGATAAGAATATATATAATTCTGAACTGGTTTCAGCAAACACAGTCCTATTTTGGACTTGCAAACGATTTCCATAGCATCAGGATAATTCATGTAACCAAAAAGTTGTACATGGTTTTCCAATTTCAATGTATTAACTCTTTCATTGATCAATACGTATGCATTTGCTTCAATTTTACCAACCAATGCAAGTTTAACTTCCGGGTATTTATCGGTTAGAATTGATAAAAGGTCAATCATTAGTAATCCACCTCTATCCTCAGTCACATCACCCAAATAGACTAAATCAAATATTTTGTTCCTTTCTTTAGGCCATTCTTTTTTTATTGGGTAATTACGTATAACAGTAAAGTTTGATTTGATAAAATTTTTATAAGAATCTTCAGCAAGTATATAATGTTTAAATATCCACTTACTTACTCCTTGCAATAAGGAATATCCGATTATTGCAATAAATTTATTTAACGGGGTGAGCCACTTCTTACGTCTAATAGACTGAATAGTATCTTCATGAATATCATAGATTACTTTTATATCCGAAAAAATTGCAGCTTTGATACCTATCCATATCAGTTCTGGATCATGAAAAATAAATATATCAGAATCAGTGTTTTTTTTTAACCTTACCCAAAGCTCTTTTCTAATTTTCCTCCGGTCAGATTCTTTTTTCCAAATGGGAAGTCCAAATATTGTTACTCCATGTAGACTTTTCTGATCAAAATCAGCTGGGGCGTGCAGTTGCACATCGAAATGTTTGGACAAAGAAATCGCTTCTTTATAAAAAATGCGATTATCATTCCAGCGGTGAACACTTGTACCGATAAAAATATTTCGTTTATCGGGCATACATAATTGTTTTCAAATCAGCAATCCAACCCGATTTTACAAATTTGAAAACAATCACTCCAATAACAAGGTAGATAGCCGACCCAATGATTAATTGAGATAAACCAGAAATCTCTGCAAATGATAATAAATGATTGATCAAATAGACAATTAACACACCACCTACAATGTCCCGCATTATTTCAAAATTCCATAATTTTGATTTATAAAGTCTTTGAATAAAATAAGCACTCGCTAGTCCTGCAATTATATGGCTTATAAGAAAACTGGTTAAAGCCGTTTCCAAAAAATCACAATCAAAAATCTTTCCAATGAAAATAATTGCAATCATTACAATGGCAGCTAAACTATAAATTAATGAATTATAACCCTTTTCTGAAACAGCATCAATTGGGCTTCTGCTTAAACCTGCAAATGTATAGAAAGGTAATGCCAAAATTGTAAGTCGTAATATATTTACCCCACTAACATTTACTGTACCTAACCAAAAATTTAAAATCAGAGGAGCATTTATATAACAATAAATTGTACCAATTACACTCAAAAAAAGACCGGCTTTAAATAATATATTTAACATATTATTAACCTCATCTACTGAGCCAGTCGCAATTTTGTTAGAGATCCTGGGTAGTAAAACCATGCCAATAGGATTTACTATTAGCAACGCGAGTCTTACTAAACTCAAGCTTGAATTAAAGTATGCCACACTTTCAAAGTTTACTTTTTGAGCTAGATAAATAGGAACACCGGCTAATAATATAAATTGGGCAACAAAGCTTGGAACCCGTTCAATACCATAAATAATTATTTTTTTAGAGTGGTGAAAAGTTATTGCAGCTAAATGAATACCTTTATTACGAAATAAAAATGCAAATACCATAATAGTTGTAACGCTACAACCTATCAAAAATAAACCATCATTGAGTTTTGCTACTGATGTAAAGACAACTATCGGAATAATGGCTGTTCCTAATAATTGAAAAACATTAGCGCCAACCATGTTCATATAACCACGATATAAAGCATAAGTAATAAATTGCGCGCTCAGTCCAAGAGAAAAAAGTACATATATCCAAAAATGATTTGAATAAAATCCCTTTATATTAAACAAAAGAATACCCGCAATTAACAAAATCGTCATTGGTACAGTGATAATTAAAAATAATATAAATGCATTATCACCATAAGACTTTTCAAAATTTCTACTTAAATAATTCGGAAGAGCAATATTCATTCCGACTAACAATATCCCAACACTAGCGGATAAAGTCCTTTTTATCAGCAAGAATTCACCCAAAACATCTAATCCATGAATACGAGCAATTAAACCATTTAAAACAAATACACCACCTATAACAATTACACCATTAAGTAACGTCACCATCAAATCAGCTTTCAATGATAAATGCTTATTCAACCAGTTCATTTAACTATTTTTCACGCTGTTTAAATAATTACAAATAAAATTAATAAGACCTATTAGTACAGCACGTTGCCATATCATTATTTGATAAATTTTAATATAATAGTTAAGGTTTAATTAATCAGCACCCAGACCATATAAATTATCTACGTGGGTAGATGCTATTGATATACCAATAAACATCCAGAGAATTCTGTTATCATTAATATCGCCTGAAAATTGTGCAGCAATAAACATAACAACAGTGCCAGCTACCCATAAAGCAGAATGATCTGTGAAAGATCCCCGCTGGATTCCTTTATTAATTATTTGATAAGATTTTATTATAAATAATACCCCTATAACCAGACCAATCAATCCTAATTCAACAATAATTTCAAAAAATAAGTTATGTGGATACCAGCGCCAATCCCGCCAAATAAATAAGGAACTAAAACTGCCAGCGCCTAACCCAATAAAAAAACTGGTTATGGATGAAAACCATGCTTGTAGAGACATAGACCAAAATTCAAATCTTGTTGCAATTGTACTTATTCGTCGCACACCTTGTTGGGTCATTATTACTGAACCTTGAGAAATATCAAAAAAGCGTTGTGTTAAACTTTCGGGCAATAATAGTAATAATGTAATTATGGTTCCGATCGCGAGAATACCATATCCATATATGCGGGATGAGTGTTTTCTTTCATAAAGAATTGCATATACTATTGATCCAATTATTATACTAACAAGAGGACCTCTGGAACCGGATAATATGATGCTCAATAAAATCACAAATAGAATAGCAAAATAATGTAGGCTCTGGGAAGGCTTATTTCTTATCAACAGTGCTATCATCATTGCAGCACCAATCGCCAGATAGCGACTCACCTGTATCGGATTTGCGCCAGGGATTGATATTCTGTTCCAATATGCTAGAACTATTGCAAAATCACCCCATTTCAGAAAATAAACAAACTGTAATAGCATAATGCCAATTATTATAACCAATAAAAAATAGAAATATGATAGTAATCGCTTAGAATCTGCGGGTGATTTTATAATAAGAAGCGGTGAAATAAATATTGTAACTGCAAACGTATTAAATCGAAGTATTTTTCTGAAACCATAATCAGGGGAGGCTGTGTAAATATATGAGATACCCAGCAATAGACCGAAAATTAAAAACAGATAAACTATGGATTTCGGTTCACTGGGAAGTTTCCAATTACCCTCCAGTAATATTTTCACCAACCCCAGCCAAATAATTATGGTAGCGATAACTGTTATATCAAGAATTTCAATAACAGGGAAGTAATTAATTAAGTACCCTTTGATGATTGCTGTAAGACTCAAAATCATTAAGGTAATCGCTGGATTATTAATCAGCCACCAAAGTATAATTAATCCAAGTGGTATTAATACCATTATTATTGGGTTTGTAATTACCCCTAGAAATAATAATATTGTCTCAACTACGGCAAGAACTGTCAGCAATAGCATTACAATTAGGTTCGCTTGAGTGCCGTGCGCAAATCCCGTGTATGGTGGTCAGTATAAATAAATATAATGGATACTAAAATACTCATTAGGGTCGCTCCAATAACAATCAAAGCTCTTTTTGGCTTAGCTTTGTTAATAGCAACTTTTGGTTTATCGATCACCTGAAGAGTGGGAATATTCTTCGTTTCCTCTAGTTTAGCTTGTTCAAATTGTGGTATTAATAGTTCTTGGATTTTGCTTTGCAATTCAACCTCACGAATCAATCTTCCATTCTCTAGGCCAAGAGATGGTAAAGAATTAAATGAAACAGAAAACTCGATTTTCGGAACCGCATCAACCTGAGCAGGTGTTATGTTTGATAAAAGATATTGTAGTTTTTCATCTAATTTAATCATCAGTTGGTCAAGCTGAAATATCTGTTCATTAAGTAATTTTTCTAACTGCATTATGGTTGGATTGTTATTTGATAAGGTTGTTTTAGCAACCGCAAGTTCTGTTTCTGTTTCAATTTTCTTTATGTATAATCCTGTATATGCTTCAAAAATTGAATTGTATGCTTGTGCACTCATCTGCATCGTACTGGACAATTGTGCTACAAGATCAATAATTCCGGTTTTTTCCTGGAATATTTTTAGAGCGAATTCTGCTTTTTCAAGATCATGTTTATTCTGATTTAGTCTTTTTTCCAAAAACTCACGGTTATATTTGCCAGCTTCCATTCCAATATTTTGATTGATCTGGTCCAGCATAAATAACGCTTCACTAACCATCTGTTTCGCAACTTTTGGATCCTTATCAATTATTGAGATTTCCAGGGTTCCTTCTTCTGTTACCTCCAGTTCCATTTTCTCTTCGAATGCTTCCATTGCAAATTCGATATCTCGCTGTTTATACCGATCTACAAGATTGAATTTATTGACCATATATTCTTTCACAGTGCGGCTTTGCAAGATCGCAATAAAATTATTTATATCTTCATTGATTGTAGATAAACCAAAATCAGCTACAGGTATTGGTGAAATTGAAGAAAGAAAATTGAACTGTCCGGCCCCTGATGATAGAACCACTGCTTTAGAAGCATACCATTTGGGTAATAACAAAGATACAATTAAGGAAACAAACGCTACAATGATCGTATTTTTTATAATTAATCTCCTATTGGTCCAAAATAAAAGCAAATTGT
>JYMV01027864.1_pt1 | contig 10971 bp, 9 predicted proteins | sample 338911 | NCBI WGS metagenome assembly JYMV01 (sample SAMN03354496, study PRJNA234377) | hydrothermal vent metagenome | biome: Deep sea; feature: Hydrothermal plumes at the Eastern Lau Spreading Center, Western Pacific Ocean; material: Seawater | place: Tonga | collected 2009 | depth 2000 m m
GAAGGCTATGGAAGGTCTGCCGGTGACTATCCGTTTACTGGATCCGCCACTGCACGAATTTTTAACTCTTACCGATGAACAGATACAGGAACTATCCGAACAGGTTGGTAAGAATAAATCAGATATTGAAAAACGCATAGCCGGTCTTCATGAACTTAATCCTATGCTTGGCCATCGCGGTTGCCGGTTGGGCATTGCCTATCCGGAGATTACAGAAATGCAGGCACAAGCAATCCTGGAAGCAGCGGCAGAACTTACAAAAGAGGGCGTAACTGTTTTGCCGGAGATCATGATTCCACTAGTAAGCACAGTCTCCGAATTCACCGATCAGGAAGCGATTGTTAGAAAGGTAGCCCAGGATGTTTTTACAAAATTTGGCATTGAAGTGAATTATATGGTCGGAACCATGATTGAACTTCCCCGGGCCTGCCTAACAGCAAACGAAATTGCAGAACATGCAGAATTTTTCAGTTTTGGAACCAATGATCTAACACAAACGACATATGGTTTTAGTCGTGATGACATAGGCTCATTCTTGCCGGATTATTTAGACAGAAAAATTTTAGTTCACGACCCCTTCCAAAGCTTAGATGTGAACGGAGTGGGAAAACTGATGTCCATGGCAGTAGCGCTTGGTCGGGGGGTAAAAGAAAATTTGAAAATTGGCATTTGTGGTGAACATGGCGGCGATCCGGCCTCCATTCAATTTTGCAAAGATAATCGATTGGACTATGTAAGCTGTTCTCCCTTTCGAGTGCCCATTGCCAGACTGGCGGCAGCCCAGGCAGAATTATAAGGAAAATCATTTTAAGATTATACTACTCTAATTTGGTAGAAAAGCAATATTTATGAAACAATTAAAAACATTGATTATTGGTTCTGGCGACCACGGCAACACCAATGTTGGTTTTAGCGAAATATTGTCAGACGATATAAACATTAAATATTGATTACCATGCCCTGCACGCAGAAATTATATTATGTATTATTCGCATTATTTTTCAACTCAGCAGACAAGGACATAATAAATGAATTATTCTCGATATCAATTAATAAGTTTAACGGTCTTAAGGGTATTGGTAGGCTGGCATTTTTTATATGAGGGCATTTCCAAGTTAATCAACCCCTACTGGTCGTCGGCCGCATACCTATTGGATTCCAAATGGCTATTATCAGGGCTTGCAACAACAATCGTATCCAACCCAACCTTATTGGGGATTTCAGATTATGTGAACATGTGGGGGCTGACGCTAGTGGGCGCTTCGTTATTACTGGGGCTATTCAGCCGCTATGGCGCCTTGATCGGTATGGTGTTTGTAATGCTATACTATTTATTTGCACCGCCTCTATTAGGATTGGAATATGGACGGCCAGGCGAAGGCAGTTATCTTATTGTAAATAAAAACCTGATAGAAGCCTGTGCGCTCTGGGTACTTTATTCATTTCCCACAAGTCATATCATTGGTTTTCTGTGTCAAACCGGAATCAAATTAAAGGGAGTTGGTCATGAGCAATCAAACAAATAAGCAAAAGAATACCAATTTAGAACGCCGTGAATTGATCAAAAGCCTGGCTACCGTACCGGTTTTTGGCTTATTTCTGGTCAACCTCTGGCGGAAAATTCGCCGGGACGCTTTAAAAAAATCAAACTTATTGTCTGACCTAGTCCAGCAAAAATCAGCTCCAGCTGTAATCAAAAAAATGTCAGACAGCCGGCATCTCAATATCGGGGTGATCGGGTATGGCGGCCGCGGCCATCACCTTGTGCGCGGGGCTGGTTTTGCGCCCCCAGGCTGGACGCAAAGAGCATCAGAAAATGCACAAAAAAATAAACTGGATAAGGCTTTTGAAACCTATATGACACAAGAGGATTTGAACTGTTCCCTGGTTGGCGTATGCGATCTCTTTGATGTTCGCGCAGAAGAAGGTATTGCTGCATCCAAGAATGAAACACGCCCTGGTGGAGAACCAAAGTCCACAGCTGTACGCTATCGTCATTATACAGAACTGTTAGCCAATGATAACATTGATGCCGTCATCGTTGCCACACCAGACCACTGGCATTCACGTATTACCATTGATGCCGCAAAAGCCGGTAAACATGTATATTGTGAGAAAGGGCTCACACGTACGTTTGACGAAGCGGTCAAGGTCTATGATACTGTTAAAAAAACCGGTATTAAATTGCAGCTCGGCCATCAGAACCGCCAGGTAGAGGCAAATGAAAAAGCAAAAGAAATCTATAAGCAAGGCCTACTTGGGCCTGTCAACTTGGTTGAAATTGCTACCAACCGAAACTCCCCTTGGGGTGCATGGGTATGGGACATCCACCCAGAAGGAAATGAAGAAACCATCGATTGGGAAACCTTCCAAGAACCATGTTCAAACAAAATCCCTTGGGGTGATGGCAAAGAAGCCTTAAGACGATTCTTTAGATGGCGTTGCTGGTTCGATTATGGCACGGGTTTATCTGGAGACCTCCTTTCTCATGACTTTGATGCAATTAACCAAATTATGGAAATTGGAATTCCTAAATATGCATACTCTACAGGTGGTATATATTATTATACAAAGGAACGCAATCCGGAATATGCACGAGACGTACCTGACGTATGGAACGCTACCTTTGAATATCCGGATCAGAACCTGACCCTGTTATACAGTGCCACCCTATCCAGTAATAATCCACGGGGGAATCGGATCATGGGCCATGATGCAACCATGCAGATGGGCGGTCAAAGCGGTGGTGGGTCCGTTCATGGTTTCGTTGTTACCGCAGACTCTGAATCTACTCTATATAAAGATCGTTTAAAGAGTGGGATTATCAATTCAAATTATCCGATCTATACCTATTCTCCAGGTTCGAAACAAATTGACGGTGTTACATCGGCAACATCTCGTTATTTTGCAAATAGAGGATTGCTGTACACCTATCGTGAGGGAAAACGGGTAGATCCGACTCATCTTCATGTGAAAGATTGGCTTGATTCAATTCGTGGTGGTCCAAAGGCTCAACCAAAATGTAATATTGATGTGGCCTTCCATGAAGCAGTGACTTGTGCTATGGCGACAGAATCTTATAAAACCGGTCGACGAATTGAATGGGATCCTAAAAACCGCAAGTTGATCTAAACTAGCCAGGATAACCATATGACAAATAAGTTTCGACTCGGAACCATGATGTTTCTCCAATATGCTCTTTGGGGTGCATGGCTTCCCGTCACGGCGCGTTATCTTTCGGCGAGTGTTGATGAAGGGGGCCTTGGTTTTTCAGGTTCGGAAATTGGTATGATTCTTGGATTGGCCGGGTCAATTGGTGCAATTGCTGCACCTTTTATAGCTGGTCAGTTTGCTGATCGATACTTCAGTACAGAAAAGATATTGGCATTTTTAGTCTTTACCGGCGGGATTGTTAAATGGTATACATCAACCCAAACTGACTACCAAGCATGGCTTTATCTATCCATCATATATAGCATTTTGTATATGCCAACTCTGGCCTTATCAAACTCTGTCGCTTTTGCCCATATTGATGATACGGAAAATACATTTCCGAAAATTCGGGTATGGGGAACCATCGGTTGGATTGCCGCCAGTTGGGCCTTCCCCATGATTTGGCTCCAGCAGGATCTTTCATTCCAACTTATGCCGCCATTCATTGCCGGTGCCGAAGTGCCCAACGTGACGGCACGTTTGGTAGATGCACTCAAGTTTTCCGGCATCATTTCAATGACCTATGGTGTGTTCTGTTTTTTGCTACCCCACACACCACCCAAAGCAAATGCGGTAGAAAAACTAGCCTTCAAAAAAGCATTTTCCCTGTTCACCAATAAATCTTTCTTGGTCTTGGTTTTAGCCAGTTTAGGGGTTAGTGTCCTTCACCAGATTTATTTTCTCCAAACAGCCCCCTTCCTTTCCTTTATCGGGATTAAAGACAGCGCCATTGGCCCGGCGATGACGATAGGTCAATTTGCGGAGATTGCGACAATGGCCTATCTGGGCTATTTTTTGAAACGATTGGGTTTTAAGAAAGTCATCACCATTGGTATATTAGCTTACTTTGCCCGTTATGCCATTTTTGGCACATCTTTTCTCCCGGTCTGGGCGATGGTGGCAAGCCAGGCATTTCATGGCTTTTGTTTTGCATTCTTTTTTGCCGCGGGATTTATTTATGTGGATAAACTTGCAGATGATGATGTTCGCCATTCTGCCCAGACAGTTTTTGGGATTATCATTTTTGGCGGGGGCCCAGTCGTTGGTGGTTGGCTCTCAGGAAAATTGCAGGATATTTATACGACCGCTGGGATATTTGATTATTCCAGCTTTTGGTATACACTTTCTGCTATGGGCTTAGTTACAGGTATTTTATTTTTATTATTTTTCAACGAACAATTACAAGAGGGAACGAACAAAACATGAGTAAGCAACGATTAGGCATTGGATTTATTGGTGGGGGTTTTATTACTCGTTTTCATATTCAATCTCTCATCGCTGTCCGGGAAGTGGATGTTATAGGTGTGATGTCGAGGACAAAAAAATCTGCAGAGGAATCAGCTATACTGGCACGCACAATTGGCGTTGGTTATGATGCCAAGGCCTATGATACGATTACGGATATGATTGCTGATCCTGCTATAGACGCCCTGTGGGTTTGTTCCCCAAATTTTGCCCGAATTGAAACATTTGATGAAATTGCCAATGCTATCTCGTCCGGAACCGGTACACTGATCGGCGTCACCTGTGAGAAGCCCCTCGGTCGAAATGTTGCAGAAGCTCAAAAGGTGCTGAAACTTACCCAAAGTGTCGGACTTCTGGATGGCTATCTGGAAAATCAGGTATTCTCTCCATCCGTTACACGAGGGAAGGAAATTGTATGGGCTCGAGGGGCAGCAACAACAGGGCGACCTTATTTAGCAAGAGCGGCTGAAGAACATAGCGGTCCGCATATGCCCTGGTTTTGGGAAGGATCGCTTCAGGGCGGCGGCGTACTTAATGATATGATGTGCCACTCAGTTGAAGAAGCACGTTTCATGCTTACAGAACCAGGGAAACCCCGCGAATCAATCAGGCCTATCAGCATCAGCGCCCATACAGATTGTCTGAAATGGCAGCGCCCGGAATATGCCAAAATTCTTTCCGATAACAGTGGAGGAAAAACAGATTATTTGAAACGACCTTCCGAAGATTTTGCTCGCGCGCTTATTGAATATCATGATGAAAAGGACAACAAACTTATTGTTGAAACAACCACATCCTGGTGTTTTGTAGGTGAAGGATTGCGCCTCAGCCTGGAACTCTTTGGTCCAGAATATTCCATGTTTATCAATACCCTCGATCCAGATTTGAAAGTATTTTTCAGCCGTAAGACTGCAGGATTAGAGGGTGAAGATCTAGTTGAAAAACAAAATGCAGAATCCGGTGGCATGCCCGTGGTAAGCAATGAAACTGAAGTGTATGGGTACACTGCAGAAAACAGGCACATGGTTGAATCATTTCTGGCTGGAAAACGACCAGAAGAAAACTTCGATGATGGCCTAGATGTGACGCGTCTGCTTATGGCAGCATATATGAGTGCTGAACAAGGTAAAAAGATTCAATTACCCAATCCCAACATTGACACATTTATTCCGGCAGTAGCCAAAGGCGAATGGAATCCGAAAGTTAAACTATGAAACAGATCAGTCTCTTCATTGCAACCTGCTTTTTAATATGTTGTTCTTCTACAACTGAATGGACAGTCCTGTTTGATGGAAAGAGTGTGAATGGCCTCCGGGGCTATAAACAATCGGGATTCCCAGACTCATGGGAAATCGTTGATGGTACATTAAAGACCATTCCTGGCCACGGGGTGGACTTGATTAGTGAGGAAGTTTATAAAAATTTTGAGCTGGAATTGGAATGGAAAGTACCCGAGGGTGGCAATAGCGGCATATTCTACTTTGCCACGGAAGAAGGGAATTATATTTGGCAGTCCGCACCTGAAATGCAGGTGCTGGATGATGAAAAACATACCGATGGAAAAAATACGCTCACTTCTGCTGGTGCACTATATGCCATGATTGCACCAACTGAAAGAGTTGTGAAACCCGTGGGTGACTTCAATCAGGTTCGTATTAAAGCAAAAAATAATTATATAGAACATTGGCTGAATGGTACCAAGATCGTAGAATATATTTATGGCAGCGATGCCATGTGGGAACTGGTGGCCCAAAGTAAATTCAGTAAGATGCCTCTTTTTGCAAAGGCAACTGAAGGTCATATCGGTTTACAGGGTGATCATGGAATTGTATGGTATCGTAATATCCGTATCCGCAGGCTCTAATTTGAAACGCAGGGATTTCCTTCAATTCAGCGCCTCAATCGCCGGGGGGCTGGCCTTTACTGGATTAGACAGTTCAATGCTTTCAGGGTCTAACCTGCCATTGCCTTTTAAAATATCGCTTGCCGAATGGTCCCTCCACCGTACCATACGGAATGAAGAAATTAATCATCTCGATTTTGCAGCCATTGCAAATAATGAGTTCGAGATAGATGCCATTGAATATGTGAATACTTTCTTTTTTGAAAAAGCCAAGGATACAGCCTACCTGTCGGAAATGAAAAAACAGGCAGATAACCATGGCGTTATCTCTCTTTTGATCATGTGTGACAATGAAGGCAACCTGGGTGATCCCGATCTAAAAAAGCGCATCCAAGCGGTAGAGAACCACTTTAAGTGGGTTGAAGCAGCAAAGTATTTAGGCTGTCATGCTATTCGTGTTAATGCAAGAAGCGCAGGTTCTTATAAAGAGCAGGTCGAATTGGCAGCAGATGGTTTACGGCGTCTTACAGAATTCAGTGATACAATCGGAATTAATACAATTGTGGAAAATCATGGCGGTCTTTCTTCCAATGGGAAATGGTTATCCGCGGTTATGGAAAAAGTAAACCATCCTCGCTTTGGTACACTTCCTGACTTCGGCAATTTCAGAATTCAGGAAGATGAATGGTATGATCGCTACTTGGGAATGAAAGAACTTATGCCTTACGCCAAAGCGGTCAGCGCCAAGAGCCATGAGTTTGATATTAAGGGGAATGAAATCAATACAGATTATTATAAAATGATGAAAATTGTCCTAGACGCCGGTTATAATAGCTATGTGGGAATTGAATATGAAGGAACTGCTCATAGCGAGATGGAAGGCATCCGCCTGACATTTGAATTACTGAAAAAAGTGAGAGCATCTTTTGGCTGATTATTACCAATAATGCATTGTTCCAGAAATGATTGCTGATGACAGTTTTGGATAAACTACCTTTCAAATCTATACAATTAAAAGCCCGATTTTTGTTGGGCTTTTTGTTCTTATGGATGGCATGCAGTTTACCTTTGAAATTATATACTTTTTCTGGGCAAACCATGGGCACAACTTATTTTGTAAAAATCGTTAGTAAAAATTCAGTAATAGATCACGGGAAGATTCAGAAAGGTATTGATTCTGTTTTAACATTGATGAATCAACATTTGTCAATTTGGGATCCAAATAGTGAGATCTCACTATTCAATCAAAATCGACAAAAAGCGTTGATAGTAGTTTCACCGCATCTGAGAAATGTTATTTCCAAAAGTTTGGAAATTTCTGATGAGACGAATGGTGCTTTTGATATCACTGTATTTGATCTCATGAGCCTATGGGGTTTTGGTCCTAATCCGAGAGAGGGATTACCCACTGATGTTCAAATTGAAGAATTAAAAAATAGGACAGGGTATCAAAATATCATATTAGAGCCAGAAGGCGTAAGAAAATTAAATTCCGATTTAAAACTGGATGTCAATGCGATTGCAAAAGGGTACGGTGTGGACCAAGTTTTTGGATGGATTCTTGACAAAGGCTTTGAAAGTGTTTTTGTTGAGATTGGCGGAGAAATTCGCTGTACAGGAAAAAACCAGAACGGCCAGAACTGGCGGGTCGGAATTATTGATCCTAAAATCTCTGTATTACCCGGAGACGAATTGTCGGCAATTGTAAATCTTGATGGAAAAGCAATGGCAACATCGGGGAATTATCGAAATTTCATTGAAATAAATGGTCAAATATTGGGCCACACGATTGATCCAAGAACCGGTTTCCCTGTTGAAACGGATGTATTATCCGTTTCAGTAATTGCAAATTCCTGTATAGAGGCGGATGGTTGGGCCACCGCTCTGATGGTTTTTAATTTTGAAGAAGGGAATAAATTAGTGACTGATAGATCAGAGTTAAATGTACTCTGGATTGTTAAAACTAAAAACGGACAAAGAAAAATTGAAAAGACTAAGGGATTCATCATAGAACACTCCAAATAAAGAAAAATAATGATCTTATAATCTAAAAGTCGGAAGTACCCTGCCCACTACCGATCAACGGGAGGGCAGGCGGGGAATCCTTCCCCCGTTCACAGTTCCCCATTCTGATAATCTTCAAACGCCTGCATTACTTCCTCACGAGTATTCATGACAAAGGGTCCGCCCCGGGCTACTGGTTCATCCAAGGGCTCCCCGGCCACCACGATAAACTGTGTGTTTTCTTTTCCTGACTGAAATTTGAGGTCCCCTGATTGATCAAACACCGCCAGCATACCTTTTGAGACAGTTCGATCCAGTACAACACTGCCTTCATAAACATATATGAAAGCGTTCCAACCGTCTTCAACAGGCATTTCAAAATGAGCATTTACGTCTAGATAAATATCATGATAAAGCATACCTGTATGCGGTTTTCCCGGACCGGTAACGCCCATAAATTGACCAGCGATGATTTTGGCTTGACCGCCCTCAAAATCCACCTGCGGGATTTTTTCCACTGGAATATCATTGTAGGCTGGATCGATCATTTTCTTATCTCTGGGCAAATTCAGCCAGAGCTGAAAGCCACGCGCCAGTCCTTCGGTCTGTTCCGGCATTTCACTGTGGATCACCCCACGTCCGGCAGTCATCCACTGCACAGAACCATCAGTAATATAACCTTCGTTACCAGCAGAGTCCTTGTGGCGAAATTTCCCATTCAGCATATAGGTGATCGTTTCAAATCCCCGGTGTGGATGAGAGGGAAAGCCGGCAATATAATCATCGGGATCCTCACTGCCAAACTCATCGAATAATAAGAACGGATCCAACATGTCCAATTCCGGACTCCCAATGATGCGGGTCAGGTTCACTCCGGCGCCATCGGAAGTTTTAATTCCCTGAACAATTTGTTTTATTTGACGAACTGACACGCTATGATTAAATTAATATTATTAAAAAATAAAAAGAGATTAACCGTAAATCCAGCGCGTCAATGTCTTGAACAGCTTTTTTATTCCAGGACTCACCGGATACCACCACGGTTCTTTCTTCATTCCAAAACGATCTACCATAATGGCCTGCGTTTGGCTGAATCCGTGTAGCCCTTCAGGGCCGTGAACCCGACCAATGCCACTAACACCCACACCACCAAACGGGAGATCGGCAACCAAATAATTTGTCATTATATCATTAACACACACCGAGCCGGCATTAATTCGCCGGGCAACTTTCTGGCCTCTTTTCTTTTTTGAAAACACAGCGGCGCTTAAACCATAACTGGAACTATTTGCTTTTTCTATTGCCTCATTTTCGTCTTTAACGCGCATGATGGCAATTTCAGGACCAAAGGTTTCCCGTGTCATTATTTCTGATTCATGATTTGTTACTTCCAGCACAGTGGGGGCGATAAAGTATCCTCCAAGGTCTGATAGATCATTTCCGCCATAAAGAACATTAGCACCGTTGGCTACAGCTTCTTTAATATGGCCCATAACTTTCTCGTGCTGATGATTATTGATTAAAGCACCCACATCGCCATTTGTTTTATCAGGACCAGTCTTAAGATCGGATGTTTTGGATTTGACCAACTCTATAAATTCATCGGCAATACTTTCGACAACATAGATGCGTTCTGCGGAAATACACGTTTGACCGCAATTACTAAAACCACCCCATACAGCAGCACCTGCAGCACGTTCAAGATTTGCGTCTTCTAGAACGATTATGGGATCTTTACCTCCTAGTTCTAAAATAAAAGGTTTTAATTTTTCAGCACAGGCCACGGCAATTTTGCGTCCCACTTCAACGCTGCCTGTAAAACAAATCATGTCCGTTAGGGGACTGTCAACAATCGCTGCCCCTACATCTCCATAGCCCTGGACCACTTGTAAAACATCTTCAGGAATACCACCTTCATGGAAGAGCTCTGCCATGCGCTGGCCGGTTAATGGTGTCACTTCAGATGGCTTTAATACAACAGTGTTGCCAGCCATTAGCGCCTCAACAACTGGCGTAGCTGTAAGAATAAGTGGATAATTCCAAGGACATATAATTCCAGCAACGCCATGTGGAACATAGTTTATATATGAACGCTTGTTTTGGAACAAACCAGAAGATCGAAGCTCAGTGCGTAAATATTCTGGACCGTGTCGTCCAATATGACGCATATGTTCAACAGTGGTAAATACTTCCAGAAAACCCTCCCAATTGGTTTTACCTGTTTCAGCGGCAATGAGTTCAGATAATTCATCCATATGCGCGACAAGTGTTTTGCGCACAAAGCGAATTTTCCGGGCTCTCTGGTTTAACCGCAACCCGGCCCAGGATTCTTTAGCTGTTTGGGCCCGTTCAAATACCGGTGTTAATGTGTCAATCGCGTCTGATGTAACAGATCCGATTTCTTCTTTTGTTGCAGGATTAATAGAAACGATTTTTTGAGTAGCCATTTTAATGAATGTATAGTTGTTTGACCCAATTTACATCTTCTGAGGGCATTGCTACACCAAGGGTTTGTGCCGTCTCTACCTGTGCAATATTCCGCTGGCCCAGCAATACACAGCTGTTTTCAGAATCGGAAATGAGTGTATCAATTACACCATGAATAACAGGATAAGGTTGATCACTGAATTGTTCTTTTAACATATCTGCATTAGTTTTCATTATGT
>JYMV01022252.1_pt1 | contig 10965 bp, 7 predicted proteins | sample 338911 | NCBI WGS metagenome assembly JYMV01 (sample SAMN03354496, study PRJNA234377) | hydrothermal vent metagenome | biome: Deep sea; feature: Hydrothermal plumes at the Eastern Lau Spreading Center, Western Pacific Ocean; material: Seawater | place: Tonga | collected 2009 | depth 2000 m m
CGAGGAGCGGGCTTCATTCCCCTGCCTTTCATGGTGATCCCATTTGCCTTTCTCTTGATTACAGCCATTGTGATCTCCTTCAAACGCTGGAAAAAAGGGGATGTGTCGGCAGGCTATCTCTGCCTTTCCTTCTCCCTGCCGTTTCTCTTGCTCCCTATGTGGGGTGTTTTCTTCATCTTCAAAATGTTTGGCTTGGCAACCTTATTTCTGATCGCCGTTGGCAGGATCTTGTTTCTTGCCATGTTCATCACTTTCGGGTTTGCCGTGGCCCAACGAATGAACGAGTTGAAGAAGATAGCACTGGAGCAGCAGATGAGACTGACGGAAGCCTACCAACGCTTTGTTCCCAGTCAACTGCTCAGCAGTCTTGAAAAGGAGAGTATCCTCGATGTGCAGCTTGGAGATCAAGTGCAGAAGGAGATGAGCATACTGTTCTCGGACATCCGATCCTTCACCACACTCTCTGAGAGCATGACACCGGATGAGAACTTCAGGTTCATCAACTCCTACCTCAGCCTGATGGGACCACTGGTTCGGGAGCATCATGGCTACATTGACAAGTACGTTGGTGACAGCATCATGGCGCTCTTCGACCGCACTCCCGATGACGCTGTTCATACTTCTGTCAGAATGTTCAAAGCCCTAAGCGAGTTCAACGAAGACCGTCTGCGTACCGGAAACGAAGAAATTCGCATCGGTATTGGCATCAACACAGGCATGTTGATTTTCGGAACACTCGGGGAGAAGGACCGCATGGAAGGTTCCGTTATCAGTGATGCCGTTAATCTGGCAGCACGAATGGAGAGCTTGACTAAGCTCTACAAAACCCTGTTACTGATCAGCGAAGCGACCTTCAAGAAACTTACTTCGGAGGTCTGCAAACCTCGGCTGATTGACAAGGTGGCCGTGAAGGGCAAGGAGACGTCGGTGCTGGTTTACGAGGTGCTGGATGCTGAAGCACCAGAAGTTTTTGAAAAGAAACAGACCACCCTCAATCTCTTTGAGCAGGGCTTCGATCTTTATCAGAACCAGCGATTCGAGGAAGCATTACCCTTATTTTGTCGGTGTCTTGAACTAGTAGCAGAGGATACGGTCGCCGCCCTCTATGTGGAACGCTGCCAAATTCTGATTTCAGGAGGGTGGAATACTGAGACTTGGGATGGGGTGAACCGTATGGAAACCAAATAGTGTTTCCAAGTCATTGAATTAGTAAAAGGTGGAGAAATTACTAATATATATTGTTAATCTTAATAATGGGACCGCAGGAAAAAACCACTACACGCACGCACGAGGGAAATGTTGAAAATCATCTTTCCTAAGACGATCATTTGGTGGGAAAAATGGTGGTAAATTTGGTTAAATTATAAAATTCTTCAACGATTTATGGGCTTATCTGAAAGAGTGTGAGGGCCGTTACAATAACTTGACCTATTTAATCAATTGATGATAATACAGTTTATTAAAGAGAATATGATTAATAAGACTGACCTATGAAAGGATGTTTAATTTAATTTTTCAATTTGAAATTATTTATTATTCTCTAAATTATGGTAATAACTTTATAAACGAAATACTAAATTGGAGTTCAGCATGGAAAATATACTTTTTATTGAAGGATATGCAAATCAATTAAGTGTAGCAGCTGGTGAAGAAATTGGCTTTCACATATCTACTAACATAAAAAGCTATTCAGTAAAAATATATAGAATTGGATTAGCTCAAAAGCTTGTTTGGTCTGATAATGAACTACACGGTAAACAATATCCTGTTCCAGAAAATGCTACATCTCATGGTTGTGGATGGCCTGTGCAATTCAGTTTAACTATACCAAAATCATGGAAATCTGGTTACTACAGTGTAATACTTCGAGGTTTTGATGATAGTGGTAGTGTAGCAAAAGGAGAGATTTCATTTGTAGTTAGGTCTGCCCATCCCGGTCGGGACACAAAGATTCTTTTTCAAAGGTCAATAAATACAGATAATGCCTACAATTCATGGGGTGGTTCTACAATGTATAGTGGACCTAATGGTCCAACTAGACGGGCTTCATTTGATCGTCCATTTGCTGGTTTTGCTGACTCCGTTAGGAAGTTCTTATTTGATATAGATGAAACATTTCAAGATTCATTTAATCGAGGCGAGATTCCCAAATCGCTTATAAAGTTATTCTCAGACCGAGGGTATTCTCTGACACCGTATGCTTTTATTTCCACTGATCAAAAAACTAATAGCTGGCATATACGCGATGCTGGAAACCATTACACTGTAAAAATAGAGAAAAATAGGCTTAACATTTATGATGGTTTTACTGCTTTACAAAGTCCCTGGCATATTTGGGAACATAAATTTATCATTTGGGCTGAAAACGAAGGTTATAAATTTGACTATGCTGTGAATTCGGACCTTGAATTTAATCCTGAAATTCTAAACGAATACAAGCTTGTGCTTAGTATTGGCCACGATGAATACTGGTCTTCACCGATGCGTGACAATCTCGAATCATATATAGCTTCCGGTGGAAATGTTGCTTTTTTTAGTGGTAATAATGTATTTTGGCAGGTCCGTTCGGAAGATAATGGACGTGCTATGGTTTGTTGGAAAGAAGAATATGAAAAAGACCCATTTTATAAAACTGGTAATCACAAACTTCTATCAACTTTATGGTGTAACACATTGATTAATCGACCTGAAAATCAACTTACCGGTGTAAGCTTTGCATATGGTGGATACTATCGTTTTTTTGATAAATTTTGGGACGGATCAGGTGCGTATACAATTCATCGACCAGAACACTGGATCTTTGAAGGTACTGATTTAAAGCAGGGGGATTTGTTAGGAGCTCAAAATAAAATTGTTAGTTATGAGTGTGACGGTTGTGAGTTTGAACTTCAAAATGGATTGCCGATACCTACTTATCGTGATGGAACTCCCAATACTTTCGAAATTTTGGGCAGTGCTCCTTCAGCACTAACCTCAGCAGACAACTCCCTTGAAATGATAACTGCAGCGTTATATGGTGAGGAAACAAATAAGACGCATTCCCAGCCTGGAGCAGCAATACTTGGCATTTATACTAAAGGTGGGACAGTACTAACTACTGGTTGCACCAATTGGTCTGATGGTTTGGAAGGAGGTGATAAAGCTGTTGAGCAAATTACAAAAAACATTCTTAACCGTCTTTCAAAATAAATTTTATTCAAATTTTAAAAAATGTATCTTACAAAAAAAAGGGATATAATATGGAATACGACAATTACAATACTGATACTAAGAGTCAATTTAAAAACAAAATAATTGTAATTACGGGGAGTACTCAAGGAATTGGTGCTGAAACAGCAAAGCTTTTTGCTAGTAGAGGAGCAAAAGGCATTACCATATGTGGTCGTAATAAAAATAATGGTCTAAAAGTTAAGGAAGATATAGAAAGATTGGGAGTTAATTGTATTTTCGTTAAAGCTGATTTAGCGTTAATAGATGATTGTAAAAAAATAATCTCAATTACCGATACAAATTTTGGAACAGTTGATACGTTAATCAGCTGTGCTGGATTTACTGAGAGAGGAACAATTGTAAGCACTTCACTCGATAATTATGAGAGAAATTTTAATATTAATGCTCGCGCCCCTTTTTTCTTAATGCAGGATACTATAAAAATAATGCGTAGAGATAAGAAAAAAGGGACTATAGCATGTATATTAACAATGGCATCTCATAGTGGGATGCCATTTCTATGTGCTTATAGTGCATCAAAGGGGGCATTAGCCATCATGATAAAAAATATAGCTAACGCTATTTCATTTGATCAAATTCGAGTGAATGGTTTAAACATCGGATGGTCAGATACACCCGGAGAAGACATAATACAAAAAAAATTTCATGATGCTAGTGATGAATGGTTAAAAAATGCAGAAAGTAAAGTCCCATTTAAAAAATTAACGAAGCCTCTAGATGTTGCTCGTGGGCTAGCCTTTTTATGTTCAAGTGAATCAGGTATAATGACAGGAAGTATTATTGATTTTGATCAAACTATTGCTGGCTGGCATTCTTATTCTGCCTATGATTCTAAAAAAATGGACAACTCTTTGTTAGGGGAATAAAATCTAATAAATTTCAAAACAATAAGGATTGACATACTCTCTTTAATTATCTAAAGTTGAATAAAAATTCTAGAAGCTGCATGTCATTCTGATAAAATAGGTGATTCTGTAATTATAAATTAAAAAAAGATACTGAAATATTTGTGATTTTGAAAAAAACAAAATCTAAGTAAGTATTGTAAGAAATCTGGCTAAAGAAAATGGAGAAAAATTATGTACAATATTGGTGAAGAAGAAATCAACGCTATAGCTGAAGTTATCAATTCCCGAAAATTGTTCCGCTATGAAGGGGATAAATGTCTAACTTTTGAAAAACGTTATGCCCAATATTTGGGAGCGAAGTATTTTCGCTTGACGTGTAGCGGTTCATATGCATTACATGCTGCAATTGTTAGTTTGGGAATAGGTCCTGGTGATGAAGTCATAATCCCTTCCCATACCTACATGGCAACCGCAATTTCTGTTTTGACAGCTGGTGCTATACCAGTAGTTATTGATATTGATGATTCAATTACTATGGACCCGGATGCACTTGAAAATTCAATTGGACCTCTAACTAAGGCCGTTATCCCTGTCCACATATGGGGTGCATCATGCAATATGGAAACTATAATGAGAATTGCTGAAAAGCATAATTTGCTTGTAATTGAAGATACTTGCCAAGGAATTGGGGGTGGTTATGAAGGTAGAATGCTGGGAACTATTGGTCACGCAGGTGCCTATAGTTTCAACTATTATAAAAATATAGTTGCTGGAGAAGGTGGTGGTGTTGTATCTAATGACTCTTCAATTGATAAACGAATCGCATGCGCCATTGACCCCTGCCATTATTATTGGACAGGACGTGCTGACGATTTTATGCCTTTTGCATCGAATGGCACTCGTGTCTCAGAAATTGTGGGAGCAATTCTTAATGTTCAATTAGACCGCTTGCCACAAATGATTAAAGCAATGAGAACAGAAAAGAAAAAAATTCTTCAAAAGACAAAATACCTTGAAAAACTAGGGCTTAAACAAACACCAATGAACAGCCAAGATTTTGAATGTGGGACTCATATAATGTATTCATTTCCTAATATAGATGCTGTAAATAAGTTTGTAAATATCATGCCAAGTGTTATTGCCGGAAAAACTGGCAGGCACAACTACACAGAATGGGATCAGATTCTTAATGGTGAAGGGGCCGCACATCCTCTTATGAATCCCTACAAAATGAGCGCTAACAAAAATTGTCGTCGTTCATTAACCAAAGAAATGCTGCCTCGGTCATTAGATATTCTTAATCGCACAGTTATGATACCAACTAATCCTCAACATAATGAGCAGCAAATAAATAATATGATAACTAATATAGATATCGCTGCTAATTATGCTTTCGGAAAAATGGAAAACAGTAATATTGAATCAATTATGTCTGAGTTGAAAAATATCGAACAAATTGAATCACAAAAATATGACTTGGATGAAGATGCTTATGGTATTAATGAGCCATCAAATAACAGAATTCAATGATAAATAAAAATTTAATTATTTCTCAAATTCAACAACAAATTACAACTGGTTATTTTTCCTTGAAGAATATCTAGCATTGGATTTTTAAATCCTAAGGATTTTCGAGGACGGTTATTTAGTGTATTATTTTCCATGCTGACTTGTTTGTCAGAATTCTCAGTCAAATATAAACATTATTTAGGTTAAAACATACTAATCATGATCTTTATCAACGCTTGCTTGTCGTGCTTCAGATGGAATTGGAAAAAACTGTGCTTTGAGTTAGTCCCGAAACTTTTGCGTTACCTTCATCATCGAAGTTCTCATCTGCTAAAAACATAACAAAACAGATTTATTGTCAAGAGTGGTGTTTGGGACATTTGATTCAAGCGGCAATCCGGATTTCAGGAATCACTTCGATTCCATCTTTGAATTGTTAGAGGTTGGAATACTAAAGGTAAATTATTCGAGATGATGAATACTTAGTCCATGTACTTAATACCCTCATCACATGTAGTTGTCCTTCTTGCCCACTGTTGTCTGCTCGATCATTCCATCAGCGTAGTCCCAGGTATGGCGCAGGGTTACGGTCGAGGAGAACCTTCGGTGTACTCAGCGTCGTCCTTCGCTGATATCGGTGAGGAGGAACTCAAGCGAATCGAGATGTTTCTGAACGATCGACCCCGAAAGTGTCTGGGGTGGATGACGCCGAGGGAGAAGATGGCCGCCTTCCTTGGCTGCGCCCCGTGATGAGCGGAGCTGCGTCTCGCCACACCAGTTTCGCTTGCTTTTTCACCATCAGCACGCCATTCTCCCACTTAGCACCAACACGAAGGCAACGTCCGGCACCTGCTGGCAGCAGGTGTTGCAATAGCTACTGGCTATCGGGACTGGTAAATTATTAAGAAAAAATAAAATAAAAAAATAGCTTGACAAGGTAGATAATTATGTTATGATTTTGCAAAGTTGAAAATGGTTACATTAAAACCAACAGAAACATTAACGAAATTAGATAATGAATTATCTAAAATAAATTTCATGATTAGTAGCAGAAGTGCCAGCAAAAAATACCGCATTCCGTATTGTCAGTGATTCTAAGGGAAAAGTGAATGTAAGTGCAATTGCTGTGTTTTCTGAGAAGAAACCTTATCTTCATTTTTCAAAAGATATGTTGAATTCAGGCTGATTAATATTGACATTGTTAGAACAATAGGTGAGCATGTCTCTGGTTATCTCCTTGGAGTCATCCTGACATCCTTGCTGTTACGGACCAGATTCGTGAACTGGTTCATGGCGCGTGGACAGACGGAGCAGGCGGTCCTAAAACATTGGAGTGCCCTTCAATCGGGAATAGCTGAGGCTGGGTTCGCGTAATAACCCACCCGTTTTATAATCCATTCATGAAAGAGGAACCATGAAAAAACTGATTGCAACTATAATGTTTACCTTGATGCTAGCACTCTCTTCCACCACGGCGGTAGGGACTGTCACAATCCGTTGGGCCGAATGGTGGGATCCGGAATGGGGCGAGGACACGATAGAGTGGATTATCGACACGTTCGAGGCTAATCATCCGGATGTGAAAGTGGAGGCGTTCTTTGTCCCTCACAACTCATTTTCTGACAAGCTTCTAACACTCTGCCAAGCCGGCGACTGCCCGGACATCATGGGTATGGAGGTGACGTGGTCGGATGCGTTTAACCGGCACGGCCTCATTGCCGACCTGAACCCATTGGCGGCCGGTGCCTCGGACGAGTTCAATTCCCAATACAACCCCGCGTGGCTTATCAACTACAAAGGAAAGGCCGTCATGGCCTACCTCTATACAAGCTCCTACGGGATCATCTACAACGTCAAGCTGCTGGAGAAAGCGGGGCTCGAGCCTCCCACCAACTGGGAGGAACTCAGAGAGGTGTTGACGGCGCTTTACGATCCAGTTGCGAAGAAGTGGGGTATCGCCCTTCCATTCGCAATGAAGAGCTCATGTCACTTCATGCTCTACGACTTCTGGACCCGACTGATTCAGACTGGAGGCCACATGGTCGACGAAAATGGGCTTGCTCGGTTTGACTCGCCGGCCGGAGTGCGGGCCCTCAAGTACTGGAAGAGCCTACTCGATGAGAACCTGATCTACCCGGGAACCGTCAAAGGCGCTCTAGCCACCGGAGAGAAGGAGTTCCGGGAGCTCTTCGCAGCTGAACAGGTGGCGATGATCCTGAGCGGTCCGTTCGAAAAAAGCGTAGCCCTTGAGCGAAATCCTGACATACAGATGGCCTTCACCCCGCCCTTTGAGGATTGCACAGGTGGGTACCTCCTTACGGGAAGTGGGGTAGCGATCTCGTCGCAGACCGAGCATCCTGAGCTCGCCTGGGCGTTCTTAGAACACCTGGTGAGCTACAGGGTAGCCACCAAAATGATCGAGGAGAGATCCCTGACATGGGCCAACACGGCCGCACTCGGGGCTCCGAAGCAGGCCCAAGATCCCATGCTTGGACCCTACAGCAAGATGGTATCCAACCCCGCTTCAATGACCTGGATAGCCTTGCCTTCACTTGGCGACCTTTGTAACGTCATCATGGCCAAGGCTCAGGAGTACTTCCTCGGCCTCAAGTCTGCCCAGCAGGTGCTTGACGAGGCGGCTGAGGAGTGGAACGCGACAGTCACCGCCAGTAGGTAAGTCAAACCGCATGTAGAGGAGCAGGGAATCTGTTGTGATTCCCTGCTCCTCAATTCCTCTAACTGAAAAATAAAAAAAACTGCGTGGGAAGACGGTTTCGCGATCGTTATGATCTGGAAGGCTTTGCTTTCCTTTCTCCAGCCCTTGTGTTGATCTTGTTGAGCATTGCTTTTCCTTTGTTCAGGGTCATTCAGAGCAGCTTTCAGGAGTATTCGGCTCAGGCAGGGGGGTTTCAATACGTTGGCCTCAACCAATACCAACACCTCTTTTCCGATTCCCTTTTTTGGATCAGCGTCCACAACACGTTCATTTTCACTCTGGGCTCAATTGCCCTTCACCTCGGCATCGCCTTTCCGATTGCGCTGCTGCTCAACACCCGCTGGCCGAACGACAAGATCCGAAATTTCTTTCGCGGCGCATTCATTCTCCCCTTCTTGTTCTCGCCACCAGCAGCGGCTCTTCTTTGGGGACTCCTGTTTCGACCGTTGGGACCCTTGAACTACGGTCTCAGCAGATTCGGCGTCGAACCGATTGCGTTTCTGGGCGACCCCAATTGGGCGCTTTTCTCGGTAATGCTCGTCAACTGCTGGGTGTACTTCCCTCTCTACATGATCCTTATCCTGGGAGGTCTGCAGGCAATCCCGAAGATTCTCTACGATGCGGCGCGAGTGGACGGTGCCAACTGGTTCCAGCGCTTCATTCACGTGACGCTCCCCCAGATGCGTATGCTCGTCATGACGGTGATCTTGATCGACTTTGCCACCTCCTTTATTCACTTCGATCTCGTCTGGACAATGACCAAAGGAGGACCGCTGCGCAGCACATACCTAATCAGCTTTTTCTTGTATGAAAAGGGCCTGCGCGATTTCCGGGTCGGCTATGGATCCGCAGTGGGTGTCGTCATCGCCCTCATCATGGCGATCTGCATTTCGGCCTACGTTTTCATCGCTATCCGGCGAGAGGAGGTGGCTGCGTGAAGCCCCCCAGACAACGCATTAGGACCATCCTCCTCTATGCGATTACGACCTTGATCACTCTCGTGGTGCTATTCCCGGTCATCTTCGGCTTTTTCACCTCTTTCAAACCGAACACGGAGATCTTCACCTATCCACCGAGGTTGCTGCCGCAGCAATGGACGGTTCAACCCTACACGTCTGTGCTCACGCAACAGCGATACCTGCGGTATTTCCTCAACGGCTACCTGATCTCTATCTCCTCCACCCTGTTGTGTGTCTTCTTTGGTGCTCTTGCGGGCTACGGCCTCTCCCGCTTCAGACTACCCTACAAACCTGGCTTGATGCTGGCGATTCTTGCCCTTCAGATGTTTCCCGGAGCCGTTTTGATTATTCCCTATTTCAATTTGTCCCGAGCACTGGGAATCTACGACACGTACATCGTGTTGATCTTGGTCGATACGACTTTCGCCCTTTCATTGGTCACTTGGCTGCTGAAAAGCTACTTCGATTCCATTCCTGTTTCTCTGGAGGAAGCAGCTTTGGTAGATGGATGCAGTCGGTTCCGGGCTCTGGTTTCCATTGTTGCCCCGCTTGCCCGTGCGGGTTTCATCGGAACGGGTGTTTTTGCCTTCATTAGGGCCTGGAATGAGTTTATGTTTGCATTAATCCTCACCAAAGGCCCGGAACGAGCCCCCGTGACTGTGGGCCTCGCCGAACTCTTTGGACAGTACACGATTCAATGGAACGGCGTCATGGCCTTAACAGTCATCGCTACATTTCCGTTGCTCATTACGTTCATCTTTGTTCAGCGATACGTCATCGAGGGGATTACCAGCGGTGCAGCGAATTAGGTGGAAAGCGAAACTTCCTATCTATCATAATGATTTATATTACCGCCTGAAAGTAGTGCAAGTCTGCTTGCCGCCGCTGCGCGACCGGCACAAGGACATTCCTTAGCTGGCAAATTATTTTCTCTGAAATTCTGGGCTTTGCCTCTTAGAAGTGCGGCTACTGATCATTAACAAGATACTGGACCAGGGACGTGTGACAGACAATTTCTTCTGCGATGAGATCAAGCTGGACTGTGAATGCGTGTGAATTGCTGGACCAAAGTATATGGTGCCGTAAAGTAGCTGAACCATTAACGAATGTAACTGAGGCAACGGTAGGCGCTTTTAATGTGCCAGTGCTTTATCAAATGGATTTGATTACTGGTGACCCAGATGTGGCATTCTTTGGTGGATTTGTCTTATTTTGTACAACATGGCCTGTGGCTGCAGCACATGTTTGTGTTCCGTTGGCGATAGGATTTGTGTATGAATGGTGGACTCAAGTTTCTGCAGTATGGTAGGAGAGAAACTCAAGCTTACTAGTCCCTCTCTTGATATATTTACCAAATAATTATATCTGTTGGCAATCTTTAGCTTTTGAAATTGAAGATAGTTGGTGGAGGTTTTTAATTTGTGGTATTGACTGCACGAAAAAAACCACTACACATTCCCAAGACCCCCCAAACCAACCCCATCATCTCCTGTGAGTAACCCCCACAAATTCTTCACATTCAGACAACTCTCCACAAGATCATTCTTGTAAAATTTACCTCAACACCTATCCGGAACAGCGTCGAAAATTTGGTAGCAGATTGGTAGCAAAACTTCCGATTCATACGGAATCGAGAGGAGTTGAGAGGAATTTCAGACTGACACCCTGCGTAGGTTAATTGTTTGATATTCTTAGAAAACGT
>JYMV01053668.1_pt1 | contig 10964 bp, 9 predicted proteins | sample 338911 | NCBI WGS metagenome assembly JYMV01 (sample SAMN03354496, study PRJNA234377) | hydrothermal vent metagenome | biome: Deep sea; feature: Hydrothermal plumes at the Eastern Lau Spreading Center, Western Pacific Ocean; material: Seawater | place: Tonga | collected 2009 | depth 2000 m m
TTTTTCATAAAGAAGCCCGCCTTCACTACGACCTCGAACGTCTATGGGGTGATGTTCCTGTTATCAAGGCAGTAGGCCAATAGAGATTCCCCTATCATTTTTAACCGCACCTATGAATAAAAAAAAATTGAATCAGTTTCGTTCTCAGTTGAAATCCATCCGGTCCGAGTTGCTGGGGGACGTAGAAAAATCAAACCAGCACGTGAAAGAAAATCAAAACGGACAAATAGCCAATATCAGCGACCATGCCGCACACACCTACAATCAGCAACTGGAAGGGGAGCTTGGCGAACAGGAATGGCAAAAACTCAAACAGGTTGATGCGGCGATCGAAAAAATTGTCGAAGGGGAATATGGAGTTTGCACCAAATGCGAAGCCTCCATTCCCGAAGCCCGTCTAGAAGTGGTTCCCTACACAGAATTCTGCACCCAATGCCTGAGCGAAATGGAAAAGAACCCCCAGGCCACCAGCCTCAATGACAAAAAAAACCTGTCCCAGGAGGATTAACCGTGTCATTGAAGCAAATCATCGTCTTTCTGGTTTTTGCGTTACTCTCCATTTATACGGCGTTTCTGAACCCCCATGACGCGGTAGTTCACATCACGCAAAGCCAATCGCTGAAATTACCAACCGTCCTCCTATTACTAGGCTCTATCCTAATCGGTGTGATCGTTACGGTTTTCCTGTTTTGGACTTTTAATTTTAAAAAAGCACTGGCCCGCTGGAAAGTTGGTTTTAAGAATAACCGGATCGAAAAAAGGAACCGCAGAGTTGAAGCCTTGTTTAAAAAAGGGGAAAACATTTTCATCTGTGGAAAAACGGATAAAGCACAGATCCTTGTTGAAAAGGTTCTCGATATGTCTCCAGAACATGTCGATGCACTCAACCTGATGGGTCGAACCCTGGATGCTAGTGACAAATACGACCAGGCAGAAAATTTTTATAAGAAAGCTCTCGCATTCGAACCACAAAACATTCACGTTCTCTATAACTTGGCGCATACATATTCAAAGACCGATCAGCAAAACAAAGAAATTGCTCTGCTTCAAAAAATACAAGGGATGAATCCGGGGACCGCTGGCCCCATACTGCGTCTTCGCGATATTTATGTGAAGCAGAAAAACTGGAAAAAAGTATGCCCCTTGCAGAAAAAAGTTTTGCCTATGTTGCGCGATAAGAACGAGGAATGGAAAAAGGAACAAGCCAATCTGGGACAATTCTTTTTTGAACTCGGCAAGCAATATTTGCAAGAGAGTAACCGGGACTCCGCGGTTTCCACATTCAAGCAGGCTCTCCGGGCCTCTGAAAAATGCCTGCCTGCATACTTGTCCTTGGGCGATGCCTATCTGGAATCCGGCAAACAAAAGCAGGCGTTAAAAATCTGGAAAACCGGATTTCAAAAAACCGGCCATAAAGCCTGCCTGGTACGGTCGCAAATCGCCCTCAGGGAATCCGATGATATTCAGGAACTAATGCACACTTATGAAGAATCCCTGGAAACATCAGAAGAACGACCCCTGCTTGTACTTTTATTGTCTACGTTCTATCTGGAACATGGGCTGGAAGATAAAGCCCAACAACTCCTGCAAAACAATTCACCGGAACATCCACTGCTCCACTCCTTATTGCTGGAAAATGCCCGGCATTCAGGAAACGGCAACCAAGAATCTAATTTCAAGCTAACCCGCGTGGGGCCGACTAGCAATATCTTTTTACTGCTAGCAATAGGTCAACTCGGCTTGATGAGGTTTGTTGGAGAACTCTAATGGACCCCTCGTTTTTAAAGAGGGCCTGGGGGTGATAAACCTTCTGGGTGTTAACTAGAGCAGACTGGGCTTTACCCAGTTGCCTCCCATGTGTGATATCTCTTTATTTTCCTTCATGCCCTGGAGGGATAAATTGGGCGAGGGCTAGATTGAGCCGAGAAAAAATTTTTTCAGTCAAATAAAGCTACTGCTCGCTGGCGCCACGCCGAGTGGGGCTATTTATTTTTGTAGAGTTGGTGACTGAGGATTTTGCTGTTTTTGGCGAAGACATGCGCCGCAACCAGCACATTTTCCTTGAGTGAAAAATACATTCCCTTTTCAGGATATTTGGCCAGGCTGGCATTCATTGACTGAGGCACCCCGTACTTTTCAATAAGGACCGTAAACTTTTCGCCAATTTTAATGCCTTCCGCAAAACTTCCCTTAAACTGGGGCAGAATTTCCAAAACCTCAATTTTCCTTTTGCCGTTCAGGGAATGCAGAACGATTCCATGATTGGCATATTCAATGGAAATGCTGTCGAGTTTGGATTCGGTTCCACGCTGGATGTCGATGGAGCCGGGGATGCCGAGCAATTTAATCGCATCCTTCAGAGGCATCCCTACTTTGAGGTTTTTGCCTATGACCAGACCTTCTGGTTTTTTCTTTTTGGCTTTGGCAGGGGCTTTGGTTTTTTTCGCACCCTTTTTAGCGAGAGCAGCGGTTTTTATTGCATCCTTTTTAGCTTTTTCAACCTTCTTAGCGGGAACAGCAGCTTTATTTGTTTTCATCTTTGCGGGCTTCACCGGGGTCGCAGGTTTGGCTGTATCCGCCTTAGCCATCGTGGTGGATTTGGCTTTTTCAACCTTCGCCTCGGTAGCCGGTTTCGTGGCTGGCTTTTCAGTTGCCTTCGTGTCTGCCAGCACTCCTGTGGGTAGCATCAAACAAAAGATAAATAAAACTGCAAGTTTCAAAATGTTCACCGGTATCTCCTTTCAAAAACAAAAGGCCCTGGATAACAATCTATTATTATAACCCCAAACGTGGAAAATTAAACATTTATTTTCAATTAGTTAGGAATTTCTAGCCTGACTGAGAAGGGCCAGGGTATGGCCTGTTTTTCCGGTGGTTTTGCGACCGGGAAAGGCTAAATATTGTCCAGAGAGGGAATGTTTTTCCGGCGGTCCCGTTTCGATTTGGTTTTTTCCTTCTGGAATTTTCTCCATTGGGCCCGGTCCTCTTTAGAGGGGGCGGAAGACTCCTCCTCATCCCAGAGGTCCAGTGATTGCATCTGAGTCCGAGAGGATTTTTTTATTTTTTTTGTCAGGCAACGTTTACCTTCTTCAAACTCCTTTGCGGTCATTCCCGCTTCCATATCGAACAAATGTTTTTGCTCTTTTTTCCCGCGCCGGGCCGATAAAGCCTCTGCCCGCAGTCGGATTTCCTTGGCGTTGACCAGTCCGCTTTTCCAGGCAGGCGGAATTTTATCGAAACCATACAGCGCTCCAGCCCAGGCCCCCACCAAAGCACCCAACATTTCCGTCTCTCTCCCGTAACTCAGGGAATGAGTGAGGGTGGAAGCAAAACCCGACTCTGGCGGCAGAAGTACACAATGCAAAGCCAGCGGAAGCAAAGTCAACACAAATCCTTGTGAAGGGTGACGGATTTCCAATCTGGTGAAGGTGTTGGCATATTCGCAGAGCCAATGCAGGAATTCCGGTTCCTGGGATTTATTCGCCAAACCCTTCAGAGCTCCACTCAAAGCATTCGCGCCCCTTGCGCCCCCGTCCTCCGACTCCGGGAATCTTTGCAGGTACTCCGCTTCCGCCTGCTGACATATTTCTTCCGCCTCCTGCAAGATATCGACAGAAGCCAAAAGACTTTCTTCAGGACGCAAAGACAGAAACCGGGTCACTAAAAATCCGGTTAATACGGTTCCCACCACTTCAAACCGATTTCGGCTCATCAACAGGCAGGCTTCAAAACATTGTCTAGCCAGAGTTTTTGACCATTTAGCCTGGAACAAAGCCAGGATGTGGAAGAATTCTGTTCAGAGGCCTGCCCCTCCTCAAGATCGTCCAGCAGGTCCACGGCCCTCCATAGACAGGTAGAGGGGTTGCGGTAGACCCCAAAATAACCTTCGGGGCCCGCTTTCGCCAACTGCTGAAAATTTTCCGCTGACTCCTGCAAAAACTGTTTTTTGTTTTTAAGCAAAGCATCACCGACCGCCAGGGCACATTGAGTCGGGGTGCCATAGAGTCCTTGCATGCGGTAATTTTTAATTCCCTTTCCCATAATCGGGCGCACATCTTTGAAGTCGTCCATGGTCCCGAAAATCTGGCGGATGGCGGCTGGTTTCAATCCCTTTGCAGATCGGCCCATGGCATCGCCAACGGCCATGCCAAACCAACTGCCTATTTTTTTATCTTTGTCAACGCCGTTCATTATTTTTCTTGCCGTCAGGTGGGCATGCCGGGCCACGCCCGGTAGAAATGGGCAAGGGTTTAATTGAGCCGAGATAACCCTTTGCCAGCCAAATAAAGCCATTGCTAGTCGGCCCCACGCCGAGTGGGGCTAAAGAGCCATTAGTGCAGTGGGGTGGTTCTGCTCGGCAATGATCATTTTGGTCGAGTCGTCCTGCCCCAGGGCCTGGCGGGCGGTGATTCGGGCCAGTTCCGGGTGGTTGTTAGTCTGGCTCATATGCATCAACACGACGAGGCGCAACCCGGAATGCTTGACCGCTGACAACATTTCGCCGCAGGCTTCGTTGGAAAGATGCCCGACATCGCTTTTTATTCTTCTCTTGGTAATCCAGGGGTAGGGTCCGGCATCCAGCATTTCCACATCGTGATTGGACTCGATGAGCAGGGCATCCAGTTTTTGCAGTTTACTCGTGACCTCTGCCGTCACTTTTCCCAGGTCAGTGGCGATCCCTAAGCGCAACCCTCGGTAATGGATAACAAAAGCCACCGATTCTTCCGCGTCATGGGGGGTGGCATAAGGTTCCACAACCAACTCGCCGAATTCAACAAATTGCCCGGCACGGATCGGATTGAAACCGGGAAGCTTGCCCAGAGAATGGCACGCCCGTTTATAAGTTCCTTCTGTGGTGTAGAGAGGAAGTTGATGTCTCCTTAAAAGCGGGCCCATACCGCGGATGTGGTCGGTGTGCTCGTGAGTGGCAAATACCGCATCCAATCCATTCAGGGACCGGTCGATATGAGCCATGCGCTGGGAGAGTTTTTTTTCACTCAACCCGGCATCGATCAAAATACCACCACTACCACTGGATAATATAGAAAATTTCAAGCGCCCCCCTAGCGGGGGAGGCAATGGGCAGTCATTCTTCTGGCACTCCACACTTACAGAGGGCAAAGAAAAGCCATTGTTCATTGAGTCCAGCGAGTTATGTCCATTCATTAGCTTTCATGACCCGAATGGGGTATCACGCTGGCCGCGGCCGATGGGTCTATACCTTCATGGGCGGATAAGGATCGTTGCGCTTCTGGATTTGAATTTATGACTTTTCTCCACGACAACTAAATTTTTGCTGATTACGTAAAAGGCAAACAAGTAATGATACCGCAGGCAATTGCTACTGCAATGAGTAGCGGCTAGTGGTTGCAATTCTAGCACAGAAACACACAATATTTGAAGCGGAGAGCCCCCGCTGGCATGGGCAATGGCTTTTTAAGGCGAGCAAACGTTCTCTCGGCCCAATAGAGCCATTGATCATTGTACCCCTTCGAGGCAGGCGTTATGTCCTCTTCATTAACCTTCATGCCCCGCAGGGGTAGCAAGGGTAAAGGTTGAGAAAGAATATCACCGCCCCACGCCGAGTGGAGGAAAAATCTTCAATCCTCAATCTGGGCTTTCTGCAGGCCACCGCTGTAATCGACAAACACCGATTTCCATTCGGTAAAAATTTCCAGCGCGGTGGTCCCTGCCTCCCGATGGCCGTTACCTGTTCCTTTGGTACCGCCGAACGGCAGTTGTACTTCCGCTCCAATAGTTGAGGAGTTAATATAGGTGATTCCGGTGTCGAGTTTTTCAATGGCCTTGAAGGCACGATTCACATCCCGTGTATAAATTGCCGATGACAAACCAAACCGCGAATCGTTGACGATTTCCACGGCTCTTTCCAGGCTTTTGCATTCCAGGATGCTCAAAACCGGACCAAATATTTCTTCCTGTGCAATTCGCATTTTCGGAGACACCTCTGCAAATAACGTAGGTTCAAAAAAGAATCCGCTCCGGCATTTACCTTTGTTATAAATATTTCCACCGAGGAGCAGTTTGGCTCCCTCTTCCACGCCAACCTTGCAGTAACCCAAAACTTTCTGCCGTTGCTCTTCGTTGATCAGCGGTCCGACATCGGTGGTATTTTTGGTTCCATCTCCCAGGCGAAGCGTTTTCGTGCGTTTGAGGAGGCGACTGGTAAATTTTTTAATAACTTTTTTGTGTACAATGACACGGCTACAAGCGGTGCACCGTTGCCCGGTAGTTCCAAACGCTCCCCATACCACGCCTTCTACGGCGAGGTCGAGATCGGCATCGTCCATCACGATGATGGCGTTTTTCCCTCCCATTTCCAGGGAATATTGTTTCATGTTCCAGGCGCATTTATGTGCCACCGTCGCTCCGGTATCGGTCGAACCGGTAAAAGAAACCAGTTTGATGCTGTGATGCTCTATGAGGGGTTCGCCCACCTCTGATCCCGAACCAGTGACAAAGTTCAAAACACCCGGTGGAAGGCCAGCCTCTTCAAAGATTTTCACAAAACGATATGCCGAAAGAGGAGTATCGCTAGCTGGCTTAAACACTACGGTATTACCGCACACCAAGGCCGGAATCAGCTTCCAGGACGGAATGGCAATGGGGAAATTCCATGGCGTGATTGCCGCCACCACCCCCACCGGCATTCGGACGGTCATGCAAAACTTGTTATTCAATTCAGAAGGAACGGTTTCACCCAACATTCGTCTGCCTTCCCCTGCCGTGTAATAGGTCAGGTCGATCGCCTCCTGAACATCGCCGCGGGTTTCGTTGAGGACCTTTCCCATTTCACGGGTCATGTCCTCAGCCAAGGATTCTTTATACTTGGTCAGCAATTCACCCACGCGGAAAAGAATTTCGCCGCGTTTGGGAGCGGGCAAGTTTCTCCATCCTTCCTGGGCCTTGACGGCGGATTTCACAGCTTTATTCAGGTCATCCGCGTTTGATTTCTGGAAACGCCCGATAATTTCTTTTTTGTTGGCGGGGTTGATATCATCAAAGGTGTCGCCGCTGGACGAAACCACCCACTTCCCATCTATATAGTTTTTATAGGTTTTGATTGCCATGGCAGAACCCCCTGAGCCTAGATGAAAAAATCAAATTGAATTTGAACGCGTACAATAACGGTTTTAATTTAACCCCTGTGGACAGAGTTGGCAAGGAGGGATGAGAGGGGAAGTGTGAACAAAAAAGCCCCATGTCTTGCCGAAGCTAAAAAGACATAGGACTTTTATTAATTTTCACACTTCAGATCAACTTAATCAACAACCCGGGCTATCCGTCTCTCCGTCTCTCCGTCTCTCCCTCTGACGTGATGGTATTGCAAAAAGTTGCCCCGCTAAAACTTGCTCCGCTAACTTCTGCGCCATGCAGGGTTGCTCCGCTCAAGTTTGCACTGCTCAGGTTTGCATCCGTAAGGTTTGGCCCCGTTAAGATATGAATTGCTCAGGTTGGCCCCGCTCAGGTTGGCATCATTCAGAAACGCGCCAAATAGTTCTGCCCCGCTCAGGTTGGCCCCACTCAGGTTTATCCCATTCATGACTGCCTTTTCCAAGGTAGTGTTGCTCAAGTCTGCCCGCTCAGGTCTGCATTTTCCAAATCACATTTCTTACAAGAGCCTGTATTCTGCAATTGATTCACATCTCCCAACCGAAGCACAAACGTTGACTTGCACTTTTGAGCAACCGACCGGATTGCAGAAATCCAATATTATTTAATTGGTTTAGATCTGGGCTGCTAACACACTATGGCAGGATTAGACGTATTCCAGAATATGCCGTATCAATATTTTCGGTACCTTGATTTCCCGCTTTTGGGCTTAGTTTGCGAGCCCTCGAATTCATCAATGGCTTTAAATTGCTGTTCGCGGGCTTCTTGCGATTTCCTGACATTTTCCTGAAGCGTTTCAAGTTGTTTCTGAATATCTTTATATTGATTTTCATCAATTTGACGTGGCAATCCATTTTGTCCGTGCTGGGATATTGATTCCGAAGGGATTCCCAATTTATTCATAAGTTCTTCAGGTCTTCTTGATGGAGACCTTTCTCCAGGAGTTTTATCGTGGACTGTTGGAGGAATTTCCCAGAAGGTTTCAATTTTGGTATTTTTCTTTTTGGGAATTTTGGTTGGGTCATTGGTGAAATGGGTATTGCCATTTTCATCCACCCATTTGTAAATTTTAGCATGCGCCGGAACCCCTACTAGCACAAAACAAAATAGAGCGATCCATACCGTTTTCATCATAATGAATTCCGTTGGATTGGGTGTAGATTTATATTACCCGGTAAATAGGGTCTTGCCTATAAAAACAGGATGAAACTGTTTTACGTAATCCGCTAATCCTGAAAGGAAAATTCCTTTATTTTTTCTTTATATTGCCGAATTTCCTGATCCGTCTTTTTAACCGCTTCTTCCAGCCCTTCGATCATTTCCTCCAGCGACTCTTCAGTGGTCCAGCTTTTCGGTTTGAAACTCAGGTTTTTCAACTCCTCAATTTTTTTGATATGGCGGGCGCGGGCTTTCTCTGAACCCTGAAGAAGCTTTTGGTAGGTTTCTAAACCCTGTTTCAAATTTTGCTTTTCTTTTTTGACGGATTTTTTAATCTCTTTACCACCGGTTGCTTTTCCCGGTTTGTTCAATGATTTTTCGCGAGAAATCTCCGGACTTGATTGGGGAGGCTCCTGCTTTTTTACAGGAGGAGGGAATTTACCGCCCGTTTCAGCCTTTGCAGGTTTGGCGTTGAGGGCTGTGGTCAGGTTTTCCAGAAACTGTTTTTCCTGCTCCGCTTCGCTCTTCAACCGGTTCATCAACAATTGGGTTTGCCCACGCACATTGAATTTTTTGGGCATAATTTTCTGAGTTTTTTCATCTGCAGCAATGCTCGTTATCAGGAACCCAGCAATTTCTTTAAATAAAGGGAGGTCGTGCGTAGAAATTTGATCCCAAAGAGCCTGTTTTTGGGCAGCCGCTGCCGCAGCAGCTTTTTGAAGAGCACCAAGTTTGTTTTTGTTGGCGGGCCCGATATAATATTTTTCGTATCGGGGGATGTCTTCTTCCAGGAAATTAACGGCGGCTTCCGCAGTCGCACGCTCCGCATCGGTCAAACCTTCTTGTTTGTCGCCTTCTTTATTTTCAGTTTCAGCAAGGCCTTTTTCATGAGAGGTTTTACCTGCTTCATCCGGTGCTTTCTTTTTTCTGAAAATTGGAAATTTTTTACGGAATTTAGGATCTTTTATAAAGGGTTTTTTGCGAAACGCTTCCGGGACTTTTGTGGGGTCATCGGTAAAATAGGTTTTACCGTTTTCATCTTTCCATTTGTAAATAGCGGCATCCGCAAACAACACCGGTCCACCGACCAAAAAAATCATCGCTAGTATTAAAATTGTTCGTCTGGATTGCATGGGAAATCCCTGATTGCCTTCTCAAAGCACTTTTAAAATTTCTGCTTCTGGCATATGGTCTACGATTTCGACGGAACCGATTTCTTTAACCAGAATAAACCTTATCTTATGGTCCATGGTTTTTTTATCATGATACAAAGATTCAATCACGGCGGAGGAATCCAATCCCGGCATCTCAACTGGCAGGCCCAATTTTTTCAGCAGGGCCTCCAGGCGCTTTGGAACTTCTTCCGAACATTTTCCCATCGAATGAGACAGTTTTGCCGCACACACCATTCCCATAGCCACTGCTTCCCCATGTATGAAGCGGGAATAGTCCGTCAACGATTCAATAGCGTGGCCCAAAGTATGTCCGAAGTTAAGAATCATCCGATAATGGTTTTCCCGCTCATCCTTTTCAACCACTCCCGCCTTTATGGCGCAGGAGGTCTCAATGATATGGGAAAGGCATTCATGATCGAGATTGAGAATTTCCTTGTAGTGGGTTTCCAAAAATTCAAAAAGCCTGGCGTCGGAAATGACCCCATATTTAACTATCTCCGCCAGTCCCGCCCGGTATTCTTTCGAGGGAAGCGTCTTGAGAGTCTCCAGATCTGCCACCACCAGACGTGGCTGGTAAAACGCCCCAATCATATTTTTTCCCTTGGGATGATTGACCGCCGTTTTTCCTCCAACACTGCTGTCAACCTGGGAAAGTAAAGTGGTGGGCATTTGTATGAAAGGAATTCCCCTCTGATAGGTCGCCGCGACAAAACCCACCAAATCTCCAATCACTCCGCCGCCCAAAGCGAGGTCGTATAATTTTTCTGCCTGGCCCAGATTCTTGGAGGATTCGCCTTCTGGGACTTCGATGATGTCCGTGGTCCAGCCCTGGGCAACAAAATTCTCCACTACCTCTTCGCCATAGAGACTGTTGATGGGGGGGTGCGTAATGACCACAACCCGGCTGGGATCGAAGACAGCCTTGAGGAGCTCACCCACCCGCTTTCTAAGACCGCGGCCGATAAGGATATCATAACTTCTTTCGCCGAGGTCAATGCTTAAGCGTTGCATATTTTTATATTGGGTAGGTGAATTTATACGCGTGATATTTTTCCCCGGCTTTCGTGCCCCGCAGGGGTAGAAATGAAGAAATCCCGGAAAAATTGTCTTTAAAAATTAATGGCTTAATTTTTCTGCGCACTGATAACCGTGGAGCAGTGATATTCTTCCGTAGCTGTGATGACCTCTTCAATAACCTTCATGCCCGGCACGGGTACTTCCTGCCCCAGTTATATCCTCTTCATTTAATTTTACCCTTGCAGGGTATGAAGGTTAAAGAAGAGGATATCACGCATGCCCCGAATGGGGTAGCAGGGGTAAAAAAACTATTGCTAATTACCAGCGGAGGTTCTCCGCATTTCGATAAACTGGCATTTTTTAACAGTCCCAATTTTTTCTTTATGAGAGTTTTTTCGTGCACCTTGTTTTTCCTTGTTTAAACAGCCTTAAGCACAGAACTCAATATGTTTCAACTATGGTAGGAGTGATAAAAACTAAAAG
>JYMV01009146.1_pt1 | contig 10962 bp, 8 predicted proteins | sample 338911 | NCBI WGS metagenome assembly JYMV01 (sample SAMN03354496, study PRJNA234377) | hydrothermal vent metagenome | biome: Deep sea; feature: Hydrothermal plumes at the Eastern Lau Spreading Center, Western Pacific Ocean; material: Seawater | place: Tonga | collected 2009 | depth 2000 m m
AGCATATTCACCGCTTTTCTTTTGGTGCTGTCCACCACCTTAGCGTATATCTGCGTTGTTCTTAGCTCACGATGGCCCAGTAGCTTGGAAACGGTATAAATATCTACTCCTGCCTCCAGCAGCAGGCAAGCATTGGTATGTCTTCCTACATGCCAGGTGATGTGCTTTCTTACACCTCCAAGCAGCGCCCACCGTGCAAGGATATAGTTGTTGCTCGTATTGTATTTCAAACCGGGGAAAATGCGTTCTTCATCCCCACCCCTGGGCTCCAGGAACTTAATGGTTTCTTCGTTGATGGGCAGGTATTCCATACCATTGGTTTTTTTCTGCTTGAATACGATCACCCAACCGTCTTCTCTCTCTTGAATTTGTCCCCAGGTGAGACATTGCAGGTCACTGAACCTTAGGCCTGCCAGACAGGAGAGCAGAAAGGCCTTGCGAATTAAGGGCCTGTCACAATCTACATCGATCATGGCTAGCAGCTCTTTTTTGGTCAGGTGCACCCTGTGGGTTTCTTCCTGGGAAGGGGCCTTGACCAGCAAGGCTGTGGAACCGCGGATAATCTGGTCTCTTATAGCATCGTGGATGGCGTGTTTTACCACATTAAAATAGCTGAAGGCCGAATTGGGTGACAGGTTTTTTTCAAGATACTCCTTGAAGCGTTCCATCCAGGGCTCATCCAGCATGGAGAAAGTCACCAGCCCGCGGCTGAAAATGTTCAGGTGCTTTACAACGCTTCGCCAGGTTCCGGCATTCTTCCCCGTCTGTGCCCTTAAGAAGCTCTTTTTCTCCAGATAGGCTAAAAAGTCCTGGTTGGGTTTGGGAAGCGGCGGCAAGCCATGCACGCGGTGCTGCAGGTCCAGTAGCCGCTTGGCCCTTACGCTTTCAGCGATCTCCATGGTGATGCTATTGATTTTCCTGGTTTTGGGATCATCTGCCGGTTCCAGGTATAATTTTAAAAATTCAAATTGGCGCTTGCCGCCATAGGTAAAGTCAAGGTAGATGCTTTTTCTGCCATTGTTCAGGTCTTTATAACGTATAGATATATTCATAGCTCGTTGTTTTTAATTAAAATTTCCAGTGATGATTTATGTATGATCACGCGTCTGCAGATCTTGGACGCCTTAAGCATCCCACCCTCTATCCACCGCATCAGGGTATGGCGGCTGATGCCCAGTATCTCACAACATTCCTTGCTGCTTAAATAAGTCCGGTTCTTGTGAAAGGGCAGCGGCACCATGGATTTGCTGTCTATTCCTTTGGAATACAGCACCAGCTTCTCTTCGCGCTTGCGCTGCTTGTAATGGCGGTTATTGCAAGGCTTGGAACAATACCGCGTATACACGGTTCTGGCGATAAAATGATTGCCGCAATAAATGCACATTTTGTCTATTAACAGATTGCTCGACATTCGTTCAGTTTTGGTGAAACTATGGGTGAATTCCGGTAGCAGAATGTTGCAGGATATTGCATATTGTAGCAGGATGTCCTGTCATTTCTGCTGTTTGTTACTATTTAGTTTCCAAAGAGTAACAGAAAACCGAATAGTTACAATAATCGTTACTTTTTTTGGAAAACAAGGGAAAACATCGTCAAAAGATATTAACAATAAACACCTGAAAATCAATAGGTAGTGGGACTTTGTTAACCTTTTGCTTGACCTTGTTGTCCCCGGCTATTTTCCGATACAGAATCGCGAAAAGATATTCCCCAGCAGCTCATCAGTGGTCACCTCTCCAGTGATCTCGCCCAGGTAGTGCAGGGCCTGCCTGATATCCTGTGCCAGCAGGTCCGTGCCAATGTCATTGTTGATACCTTGCTTAACAGCCTGTACAGACTTAAGCGCTTTGGACAAAGCTTCGTAATGCCTCAGATTGGTAACGATCGTTTCGTTCCTGTCGAGCTCCTGAACGCCAGCCAGGTGAACGAGCATTGTTTTCAGCGCTTCTATATGGGTCTTTTCCTTGGCAGAGATAAAGGTCGCATTTTCAACCGCCTTGAACTTCTCTTTCAAGGCCTGCTCTTGTCCGAGGTCTATCTTATTGATCACAGGGATCACCTGGGCTCCATTCTGGTTTAGCGCTTCCAGGGAAGTGGCTAATGTTGTGGGATCCGCTTCATTACCGTCAAACAAATAAAGGATCACCTGTGCCTGGCTCATCTTCTCATAGGTCCTTGATATTCCCATCCCCTCTATACTATCTTTAGCATCCCTGATGCCTGCGGTGTCTATGAACCTGAAAAGGATCCCGTCAATGTTCAAATTATCCTCGATAAAGTCCCTCGTTGTTCCGGGGATATCACTAACAATAGAGCGTTCCTCGTTAACCAGGGCATTGAGCAAAGTCGATTTACCCACGTTGGGAGCTCCGGCGATCGCTATGGGGATTCCATGCTTGATCGCATTTCCCAGGGAGAAGGAGCTGCTCAGCTTTTCCAGGCGGCTGCTTACATCTTCCAGCAAATTATTAAGTGCCGTCCGGTCGGCAAATTCAACATCTTCCTCACTAAAATCCAGCTCCAACTCAACCAGTGAGGCAAAGTTGACCAGCTGCTCACGAAGCTCTTGGATATCCTTGGCGAAGCCTCCTCTAATTTGGTTTACAGCTACCTGGTGTGATGCCTTGGAATGCGAAGCGATCAGGTCTGCTACGGCTTCAGCCCTCGAAAGGTCCATCTTTCCATTGAGGAAAGCCCGCTCAGTGAATTCTCCTGGCCTGGCCATCCTAGCACCCACTTTTATCAATACCTGCAGCAGCTGGTCTTGTATATAGACAGAGCCGTGGCAGGAGATCTCAACCGTGTCTTCACCTGTGTATGACCTTGGACTTTTAAATATCGTTACCAGCACCTCGTCGATCAATTCACCCTTATCTTCAATGCTGCCAAAATGTACGGTATTGGCTTCCTGATCTGAAAGCTTGCATGCTGGATCAGCTGCCTTGAACACCTTTTCACAAATTGAAATTGAATCAGAACCGGAGAGGCGTAGCAAGGCAATGGCAGAAATACCAGGAGGTGTGGATAGCGCACAAATAGTATCAGTAGTTGAATGAGTGGCCAATTTCTAAAAATTATCGTTTCTGTTTTCTTAAGCGCCCAGCTGATTAAAGCCCAATATTGGTGCAAAAGTATTTATTTTGTACATATTCTCATTCATGATCTTAAAGGTTAAGGTATTTCCCAACGCACGCAAGCCACGCATCATAGAAGAAGATGGGCTTCTTAAGGTATAAGTTAATGCCCCAGCAGCAGATGGGAAAGCCAATAATGCGGTGGTAAAAGCCATCGCAGAGCACAGGCAGGTTCGTAAGTCTGCCATTACCATAATAAAGGGACTCAGATCGAGAAACAAAACAATTGAGGTAGACCAATAGCCCATTATTCCCATAAATTCCCTAAAATTGCAAACAATTTGATCAGCAATTAATTTTATCAATTACCTACACAGATGAGCGTATTAGTAAATAAAGATTCTAAAGTAATAGTCCAGGGTTTTACTGGTGGAGAGGGGACGTTCCACGCTACCCAAATGATCGAATACGGAACCAATATAGTTGGGGGTGTTACACCTGGTAAAGGAGGGCAGACCCATTTGGATAGGCCGGTCTTTAATACAGTGGCTGGAGGTGTTGCCGCTACAGGAGCAAATGTATCAATCATCTTTGTTCCCCCACCATTTGCTGCAGATGCTGTGATGGAGGCTGCAGAATCAGGCATTAAATTAATTGTGTGTATTACAGAGGGCATACCGACAAAGGATATGATCACTGTAAAAGATTATTTGGCAGATAAAGACTGCCGCATGGTTGGCCCTAATTGTCCCGGTGTGATCACTCCAGGCGAGGCCAAGGTTGGCATAATGCCGGGATTTATACATGTACCGGGCAGGATAGGTGTTATCTCCAGGTCTGGAACCCTTACCTATGAAGCGGTTGACCAGGTAACTAAAGCCGGTCTTGGGCAGTCCACCTGCTTAGGAATTGGAGGTGACCCCATAATTGGAACGACTACAAAAGATGCCGTTGAGCTATTTATGAATGACCCGGATACTGATGGGATCATTGTGATCGGTGAGATCGGCGGAAGCATGGAAGCTGATGCTGCTTACTGGATCAGGGATAACGGTACCAAGCCCGTTGTGGGATTTATTGCTGGACAAACAGCGCCTAAAGGCAGGAAGATGGGCCATGCAGGTGCCATTATTGGTGGAGCTGATGATACTGCAGCAGCCAAGATGAAGATCTTGAGGGAATGTGGGGTCCACGTGGTGGAGTCCCCTGCTGATATCGGAGCAAAAATGGCTGAGCTGATTGGCGTAACTGCTTAAGTTATTCTCCCGCAATTCTACCAATAGAATAAGTGATCCCTACCAGAAAACCACCTGCCAGGGATCTGGTTTCTTCATATTCACCATTATAATCAGAGAGCAATATAAGATCATTTGAAAGGTCTTTGCCTAAGGCGTCTACACCTTTCACATCCGTCAGGCTTCCGGTAAACCTCAAAGCTGCGGTAAAGTCGAAACCAGCAAATAAGGGGATGTCTACACCAACCCCAAACATTGCATCAACAGAGTATTTAGATGTTGCATTGCGGATGTCTTCTATAGAGCTAGACTGGATAGAGTCGCTTGATATTTTATATTCAGCACTGGTAAAAGTTGAATATTGTACTCCTAGCTCTACATAGGCTCCTGTCTTTGATCGAAGCTTTAATAAGATAGGGAAGTCTAACTTTCTTAGATAAGTCTCAGATTCATAGTCCTCATCCTCGTTGGTGTATTTTTGGGAGTGCGTTGCCATCAAAAAATTCATCTCTACTCCAAGTTTTTTAGTAAAAAAGATCGCTCCGCTAAACCCATATGATTCGCCAAAAGAAGGGAGATAGTTCTGCGTTATGTCGGGAGCATCTGATACATGTTTGTTCAATAGCCAGGTAGAATTCAGGGACCCTTTTATGCCAGCCTGCAGGCCCTGGGCCCTTGCATCATTAAAAGATACTGTTAAGATGGAAGCTAAAATGATAAACAATGCTTTTTTCATGCAAATTGATTTATGAATTGTTAAAAGAATAAAAACTGCCGCCTTCCGGTGCAAGGTGATTTTGACATATAACCCAGATCATAATTAAATTCCAATACAAAGCCGGCATATAGTGGCGTTGTTTCTTTGGGAGATGGCAAGTTTGTTACCGTATGCGTAAAAGATCCTATAGGCCCTGATGAGGAAGTAATGTCATTGAAACTGTAAACAAACCTAAGCCCAAACGATATGCCGAAATTTTCCCATCCCATCATATAACTGCCAAAGCTGAGTATGGCTGACCAATATTCCTGGTCATAATATTCCATGGCATCTATGGTGTTTATCATGGTAGTTTCAGTTATTCCTTTTGTAATACTGTACTGTCCTCCTACTTCAAAATAGCTTCCTGTCGTGCTATTTCTTCGGAGCAATAAGGGAAGGTCTAAGCGATCTATGGTAATCAACTTCTTCCAGCTCTCTTCATTCTCCGTTATGTCAAATTTTTGGTTGAATTGAAAATAAAATATTTCTCCGACCAGCTCAACGCTAGGATTGAAATTAAACCCAAGCTTAAATCCGGGTCCTCCACCCATTGAGATTTCATGGATATAATCCTGATTGTTTAAAATTGACTCATTCATCAGCCAGGTTGTAGCCAGCATGCCCTTGGCTCCTACATCGATATAGAATTGCGAATAGCCTGTAAAAGAGCTTGTAATTAGGGTCAGTGCCGTTAGTATTTTTCTCATATCTTTGAGCCTTGATAAAGGCTGGAACAAAAGTAGGAATTAATAATTAATTCGCAGCCATTTGAAACGGCCGAAGGACTATAGTACTTCATAGAAATGCTTGCTGCGTGGAAACAAGAGAAATTAATATATATGGAAATATGATTCTTGGCGTTTCCATTTAATTATTTAAAATCAATCATTAACACATGAAATTATTAGAAGAAAAAACCGTCTTGATAACTGGCGCTTCGAGAGGAATCGGAAGAGGCATGGCACTTAAATTTGCAGAGGCGGGAGCTCAGGTTGCATTTACCTATAGGTCGTCTGCGGAAAAAGCAAAAGCCCTGGAAGAAGAACTCTCTTCCTTTGGCAAAAAATGCAAGGGATACCAGTCGGATGCAGGTGAATACAAGGCAGCAGAAGAGCTCATAAATAATGTGGTGGAGGAATTTGGCACCATAGATGTTTTGGTCAATAATGCTGGAATTACCAGGGATGGGTTGTTGATGAGGATGTCTGAAGAGGACTGGAACGAGGTTATTGACACCAACCTGAAATCGGTATTCAATACCACTAAGGCGATACAAAGAACCTTGCTGAAACAGCGCTCGGGGTCTATCATCAATTTAACTTCAATAGTAGGTATAAAAGGCAATGCAGGCCAGACGAATTATGCCGCATCGAAAGCAGGGATTATTGGATTTACTAAATCAGTTGCTTTGGAACTGGGCTCTAGAAATATCAGGTGTAATGCCATAGCCCCAGGGTTTATTGAAACAGAAATGACGGCTGAACTGGATGAAAATACGGTGAAGGAATGGGCTGCGGCCATACCCTTGAAAAGGGCGGGCACAATAGATGATGTAGCCAACCTGGCCTTGTTCCTTGGCTCTGACCTTTCCACCTATGTAACGGGACAAGTGATACAGGTGGATGGTGGCATGCTTACATAATGAATGGCATTTTTATTATTGCCGGCTTCCTTTTTCTTAATTGCTTATGAAGCTTATCACTGAACTTCCTTTGTGGTTTTCTCCCTTGTGCTTATTACTGGGCGGACTATATGCATTTTTGCTATATTGGAAAGACAGCCGTTTTGAGGCCAGTAATCCACTAACAAGACGGCTCTTGGCGGCAATCCGTTTTTCTTTGGTTTCGTTTTTGGCCTTTCTCTTATTGGGCCCACTCATCAAAACATTGCTAAGGGAGGTAGAGAAACCTGTGATTGTAATTGCCCAGGATAATTCTGAATCTGTATTAATAGGCAAGGACTCCGCATATTATCGCACTGTGTATAAAGAAAATATGGCAGGGCTGATAGACGGGCTAGGCAAGAAGTTTGAAGTAAAAACCTATTCCTTTGGCGATGGCTTGGAATCTGGGATCTCCTATAAGTTTGATGATAAGCAAACAGATATATCGGCTTTGTTTGATGAGCTGTACACGGTGTATAGCAACAGAAATGTAGGAGCTGTTATTCTATGCTCTGATGGCCTGTATAATAAAGGGGCTAGCCCATTATACGATCATTCAATTGGAGAGCTCAACGCACCCATATATACTGTTGCACTTGGAGATACCAGTGTTAAAAAGGATGTTATCCTGGCCAAAGTGCTTCATAACCGCCTCGCCTACCTTGGCAATGACTTTCCCCTGGAGGTCTTGCTCGAGGCTAAGGAGCTCATGGGGGAAAAGACGACCTTAAAAGTAGAGAAAGAGGGCAAGCTGCTCTTTTCAAAGTCAATTGATATAAATAAAGAGAATTATATTGAAACAATACCCATCCAGCTTAGGGCCGATGCAACTGGGATCCAGCATTATCAGCTGCGCCTGACCACCTTGGAAGATGAGGTGAGCTATTCCAATAATATAAAAGATATTTATATCGATGTTTTGGATGGGCGGCAAAAGATCTTGCTGCTGTCCAATGCACCGCATCCGGATATTGGCGCAATAAACCAGGCAATTTTGTTAAATAAAAACTATGAGCTTGAGAACCGCTTGCTTGGTGAATATAAAAACTCAGGACCAGCTGCTGCTAATAAATTCAAAGCATATAACTTAATCATCTTACACCAGCTTCCTGCCAAAGGAAAAAGAGGCATAAAATTGGTTAAGGCTGCTGTTGCTTCAGGAACACCAATTTTGTTTTTCCTTGGAAATCAGTCAGATATCAATGGATTTAATGCCATAGAAACAGGCCTTGCTATACAGGGGGCTGGTGGCATGACCAATGAAGCCCAGGCTGTGGTAAACGATCAGTTCTCTTTGTTCTCAATAGATGATGCAATGGCTAAGCAGATGAGAGATCTGCCCCCATTAACTGTGCCTTTTGGTACTTATATAACAAGCAAATCTGCCAATGTGTTTTTAAAGCAGAAAATTGGCATGGTTAAGACCGAACAGGCCTTGATTCAGTTTCATACACTAAATGAAGTTAAGCTTGGTGTGATCGCAGGTGAGGGGATTTGGCAATGGAGGCTAAATAGCTATGAAAGGTTCGCCACCCATGACCTGTTCAATTCGCTGATATCTAAGATAGTTCAATACCTGGCCATACAATCAGATAAATCACAGTTCAAGGTGTTCTCCAAAAATAAATTCTTGGAAAATGAGGAGCTCCGCTTTGACGCTGAGGTATATAATAGCAGCTATGAGCTGGTGAATGATCCGGAGGTAAATATGACCATAATAAATAGTGATGACCAGCACTTTCCATACACCTTTTCAAGAACTGGCCATGGGTATAAGCTCAATGCAGGGAAGCTTCCTGCAGGATCGTATAAATACAAGGCGGTAGTATCCTTAAGTGAAAAAGTAATCCAGGAAACGGGTGCCTTTACCATTGTTCCTGTTCAGATAGAGTCTTTTCGGACGATAGCAGATTACCAGCTATTATATAATTTAGCATTAAAATTTGGCGGTAAGATGATCGCAAAAGAAGAAATATCTGCCCTTGTGCAAGAAATATCTGCACGTGATGACATTAAACCAATTTCTTATACAGAAAAGCGGCTGAAAGAATTAATTAACCTAAAATGGGTTTTCTTTGTACTCCTGTTCTTGCTTTCAACAGAGTGGTTTGTACGAAAGAGGGCTGGTGTTTATTAGAAAGCCAATACAGGATTTATTATCAATAATTAATTATAATATGGATTCAAAGTCAATTTTTGTTCTTATAGTGGGCATTTTAACCTTCAATTACCTCTTGGGACGGTTTTTAAGCTATTTGAATGATACCAGGCGCAGTACGGAATTGCCCCAGGAACTAGAGGGAATTTATGATGAAGGGAAATACAAAAAGCAGCAGGAATATGATAAAGAGAACAGCCGTTTTTCAATGCTGACTGCTACCTTTTCTTTTACAATCATGTTATTGATGCTGCTATTTGATGGCTTTGCTTGGGTAGATGGCCTGGTAACCACGATGACGGATCATGCCATACTTGCCGTCCTGCTATTTTTTGGAATACTTGGGCTGGCCTCAGATATTATAGGCATTCCATTTTCGCTATACGGTACTTTTGTAATAGAAGAGAAATATGGCTTTAACCGCACTACGGTCAAGACCTTTATTCTTGACAAACTAAAGGGTTATTTGCTGGGCGGACTCATAGGTGGGGGCTTATTAGCCCTTTTTGTCTGGTTTTATGATACGGCTGGAGACTTGTTTTGGGTATATGCCTGGAGCTTGTTTTCTGGGTTTGCATTGTTTATGACCGCTTTTTATGCCTCAATAATTGTCCCTCTCTTTAATAAGCTTACACCACTTGAATCTGGAAGCTTAAGAGAGGCCATTGAAGATTATTGCAAGAAGGTAAACTTTAAGCTCAACGACCTGTTTGTGATGGATGGCTCAAAGCGTTCTGCCAAGGCCAATGCCTTTTTCAGTGGCTTGGGTGCAAAGAAGAAGATAGTGCTTTATGATACGCTTATAGAAAACCATACGAAAGAGGAGCTGGTGGCTGTGCTTGCCCATGAAGCAGGTCATTTCAAGAAAAAACATACCAGGTCCTCCTTGATTATATCAATCTTGCAAACAGGCCTGATGATGTACATTCTTTCTCTGGTAATAGGAAGTCCGGCGCTTTCCCAGGCACTGGGTGTCCAGGAGCAGAGCTTTCATATTGGTTTGCTGGTGTTCAGCCTGCTTTACAGTCCGTTGTCTATGATCATGGGTATTGGCATGAATATGCTTTCCAGGAAGAATGAATATGAAGCTGATGCTTTTGCCAGGGATACTTATAACGGAGAGGCCTTGGCATCCGCCCTAAAAAAACTGTCGGTAGACAATTTGAGTAACCTGACCCCACATCCCTTTTATGTCTTTTTGAATTATTCGCACCCTACATTATTGCAGCGATTGAATGCATTGAAAATTGCCGATTAATTATTATTGCTACCGGCCAATATATTGTTTACTTTTGCCGACCATAGTAAAAATCAATTTGCGTCAAGCAAACTAAATATTAGAAAAAATGAATCAACAACCACAATTAGATTTAAAAAAACTGAGGCCAATTTTATTCACTGTTATTGGTGTAATATTTCTTCTTTCAATAGGTAAGTTCTGGGTAACCATCCCTTCAGGTCATGCCGGAGTGATCTACAAGAAATTTAGCGGAGGGGTAGACGTTACTGAAGCTCCTTTTGGTCAAGGCTTTCACCTGCTGGCACCATGGAATGACATGCACGTTTATGAGATAAGGCAGACTGAGAAGACAGAAACCATGACAGTGCTTTCTTCCAACTTATTGGAGATACAGTTAGACATTACTACTTTTTATCAGCCTATTTTGGGTAAATTGGGTTATCTGGAAGTGGAGAGGGGTAATGCTTATGCCTCTGTTGTTGTAATTCCTATTATGCGTTCGGTGGTTAGAGAGGTAGTAGCTCAGTTTCTCCCTGAAGAAATAAATACGACAAAAAGAGATCTCCTGAAAAATAAGATTATTGAACTAAGCACTATAAAGCTGGCAGAGAATTATGTTCAGCTGAATGATATCCTTATTAGGAACATTAATCTTCCAGATAAGCTAAAAGCTTCCATTGAAAAGAAGTTGCAGCAAGAGCAAGAAGCACTTGAATACGAGTTTAAGATCGACAAGGAAAAATTGGAAGCGGACAGAAAGAGAATTGAGGCACAGGGTATCCAGGATTTCCAGAAGATCATTACGCAGAGTATCAATGACAAACTCCTTAGG
>JYMV01014830.1_pt1 | contig 10961 bp, 9 predicted proteins | sample 338911 | NCBI WGS metagenome assembly JYMV01 (sample SAMN03354496, study PRJNA234377) | hydrothermal vent metagenome | biome: Deep sea; feature: Hydrothermal plumes at the Eastern Lau Spreading Center, Western Pacific Ocean; material: Seawater | place: Tonga | collected 2009 | depth 2000 m m
ATTGGCTTTCTTTAGGTTTGTTACCAAAGCTTGAATAGATTGTTTCAGATCGTGGCGTGTCAGATAAATAGCATAAATATGCTGCATAGTGGGGTGAGGGTCACGCTCAATTTCTCTGGTCAGCAGCCCGACAATATCGCCGTAATTTAACTGGCTGAGGCAATGTGCGGCTCGCAAACGGCCCCAATGTTGGCTTAGCAGAGCTTGACTCTGGAAAGCCAGTGGCTCTGCTTGCAGAACCTCTAGTAGGTAAAGAGTTACTTTTGTCCCCATTTGAATTAGGGTTTTTGTGGCTAAATTATTATCTCCTGGCTGCCCTTGACCGAGTTCGCCTATCCAGTAACTGATCTCTTTTGTTTGGTGGTTAAAAGTCTCTTCCTGTTGGGTATCAGCCTCAACCATTACCAGCCAAGTATGACCTGAGATCAGAACGCATAACAGGATCAAAATACGAATTTGTTTCATAATTAATTCATTTTCCTTAGTCTAGCCCTTTTAAGAGTAAGATAGCAGCGCTCTTAAGAACTTTTTAGAATCCCGTTATCGACAGTGACTATGTAAAGTATTCTCGGTCATCCAATCTGAATCATCTGATTCAAGATTGAATTAGCCTCAGGAGAACAACCTTAAACTAAACGTTAATTGATTATATTGTGATATACGATCAGGATGAGACTGCAAATTATTTTTATATGAATTTTTCGGTATGTTGGGAGAAGGGGAAAAGGGTACCAACTAAGGGCAGTTGATACCTACCTGATTACCCCATATGGGATTAATGCCTATAAACATATACCATTCAAGCAAAGATTACGCACAGTCTAGCAGTTATTCTCTAGTTTCTTTCAGGAGCCAGTTGGGAATCTGATATAGTCCAAAAAATCCCGTCTTGATTGTTTGACTCTCTGCCTATTCTATGTTGATTATGCAGATGCTAAGACTAACATTAATCTGGCAGAAATGAAAAAGACTTATGAAAACACTAACCACAGCATCCATTTAATACCTATAGGGAGGATTAGGGATTTCACGGCTACCTTATAATAATATACTACTAGGTGGGCGTGAAAACGTTAAATATTCCACAGTCTTTTTCTCTTCAATTACTCTTAGAGAAGGTCAAACCCAATGATAGAAATTAGATTTGCCATTTTACAGGATTATACTTATCTGGCACACAAAGATCATCATGCCCAACCTGAGATGATAACAAAGAAAATTGAGGATGCGGAGATTATTGTCGTTTTAGATAATGAACAGAATATAGGATGGTTACGCTTCAATTACTTTTGGGACGAGATTCCTTTTATGAATATGTTGCGGATTGAAGAAGATTACAGGAAGAAAGGAATCGGAACAAGATTAGTTAATTTTTGGGAAACGGAGATGCAGAAACGAGGACATAATCAAGTCATGACATCAACCCTATCAAACGAGACAGCACAACACTTTTATCGGAAACTAGAATATCAAGATTGTGGATCTCTGCTGTTACCCGATGAGGCATTAGAGATTCTCTTCCTCAAGTCTCTAAATGCTTGACACTAGCGAAAAAGTTACACAATTAGGGAAAGGAAGACGATCGAAATTGTAGGAATCAGTATTTTCAAAAAGAGTCAAGAGACCAACTGCCAGTATCATGTTAATCTTTGCATCTGCTGAACAAACACTAATTCTGGCAGTTGATCAATTAGGATTTTCAAAATTTTGAACGCTGCTAGTTAGAGCAACAAAGATTGTTGTGCTGGATTTGATTAGCATTGTGTTGATTCCTGCTAGACTTGATGAGGTCTACCACACCCAATTTTTCTGGATTAAAGGGAAATAATGAAATTCATAATACTATTTACTTTAAGTGTCTTGGTTGGTACCAATGCCAGTACCGAGTGGGAAAATCCCAGTGAAAGATATGTCAATTCATACAAAATGTTTGTAGATGCCAAATGTCCTATTCCACCAGATGAAATGAAGCATTTCGTCTACTTTGCTCGAGACAGGGAAGGTCTACATAATCACCCATTCTTGAATAATTCAAGATTTGAAGGCGCTCAAATTATGTACTCATGGGCACAACTTGAGGCATGTGAAGGGCAATATGACTTTTCGATCATTCATGAGGATTACAATTACCTGAAATCAAAAGGGAAACAGCTCTTTATTCAATTACAAGACGCAACATTTAATCCAAAGTACAAAGGTATTCCAGATTATTTGGAGACTGAAGCATATGATGGAGGAGCAATTTATCAACGAGCAGAAAATGGTGAGCCAGATGGGTGGACAGCCAAACGATGGAATAAAAATATCCAAGCACGTTTTGCTCGTTTACTGATGGCTCTTGGTCAAGCATTTGATGGAAAAATTGAAGGGATTAACTTACAAGAGTCGGCAATTGGTGTTTCTCATGAATTCGATAACTCATTTACACCACCTATTTATGTTGAGTCCTTAAAGACTAACATGCGGGCTTTAAAAGAAGCATTCCCCCAATCTACGACTATGCAATACGCGAATTTTATACCAGGTGAATGGTTGCCATGGGAGGATAAAGGCTATTTAAAATCTATTTATCAATATGGTGAAAAAATTGGGGTTGGTCTGGGGGCGCCAGACTTAATGGTTCATAGGAAAGGACAGTTAAACCATGCATTAGCCATGATGCATGAACATACCTACAGCGTCCCTTTAGGAATTGCGGTTCAAGATGGTAACTACATTGGGCAAACGGGTTCAGATCAAGTTATTGATGACCGAAAGAATATAGTTCCCTTACTTCATGCATTTGCGAAGGATTTCCTGAAGGTTACATACATGTTTTGGGTAAATCAGGAGCCATATTTTCAACAAGACGTCTTACCTTGTTTGATTGATCCACAGTCTTCCCAGAGGGAGTTTTGAAGTTTTCTTGGATTAGTGTTCATATTGGATAAATGCATTTAGACTAATAAGTAAGTTCTATTCTTGAAACATCCCGTACGGGAGTTGAGCCCGTGCAGATCTTTACGCCGTCTTGGCACCTGATCTTTTGCGAGGGAAAATTATCCGACGTAATGTATGTACCGCCGTGGGCGTATCGTGACTCGTGGGGTAAGGAAAAGCTCCATTGGATTGTCCTGCCTACGAAGTATCAGGTGGGTACTAACCAATCCCAACTGGGTTATTAAACACGCGTTGGTACCCGCCTGATTACCCTGTACGGGAGTTGAACCCGTGAAGACTGCCAAGCCCTCTTGTATTTTAGTTTTAACTTTTGTACATGTTTTTTTACTCTTGACTTGTGTAAAACACGGTTCAGTTATAGCTGGATTCTTCTTTTATTTTACTTTAAATGTTTTAAACAAGGGACTTAAATACAACAACCACCCCAAAAACGACATTTAAACCTTAATCACCTCAAGCACATAGATCCAGGTAAAGCGAATATTATAGCTAAGAGATCAGTTGTTGTGTTAATGGTGATGGTTATCTAGGTAGGTTGTGTGCCAGAATCAAATAACTGCCCCTGACGCATCGAAAGTGATCAGTAGGGTAAGCTAGGTGCCAGATGGCATGGAAACTTCCCGTTTACCATTTGAAGTTGTTTTAGTATAATGGCCTTTCTTGCCTTAAAAATGACTTTGAGATGAAAAAAATAATAGTATTGACCTTAATCGTTTTGTTTTATGGTTGTGCGAAAAACCCATCCCAAACCACGCAAAAATTGCTTGAGGCTCAACGACTTAACGTTTTAGAACAACCAATAATTTATCCAACTCAGCAACCAGCTGAAGTCACAAGTGCCATTAGAGTACTCCAACCAGGCGAAGAAACGGGTTGGCACAAACATATGGTGCCACTCCATTATCTTATGGAAGGTACATCCACAATCGAGTTTGAGGTAGATAGTGGCATTACAGATACACATACTTTCTCAAAAGGAGAGGCCTGGGTAGGTGCTGCTGACGTATGGCACAATGCTTCTAACAAAACTGACCAGCCTGCCGTCGTTTTTGTAGTATTTATGGGCGCTGAGGGCTTAGAAAACACTATAAATCGCTAGAGAAACAGTGTCTGATGATTCTAATTATGGAACATTATCCCCTTCTTAATGACCTACGTGTGGCTAGCCTTAATACTGATAGACCATTCCCGATTGTAATGGGCATTTTGCTTACTATCGCAAGTAGAGAGAAGATAGGCAATACAAACGATGGTAATGGCCAGTAAATGTCTTGTTCTATCTAGTTTCATTATCAATCACTCTCCAACAAAATTATTGATCAAGAAGCAATTGAGCCATATGCTGAACCTGTTGATTTCCCAGCTGTTGAACCAAACTTAGGTTTCCTAATAGTAACATGGTGCAGAATATCCTTCAAATCCAGCGGTTTGCCTGCCCGCAGTAGAGGTTGGATATAGGTGCGAATATAGTCATGCAGCTGCTGTTTAGCGTCTTGATGAAGAGAAGACCCATCAGCCATAGCAGGATTATCAGTGACTTAAGCGATAGCCATGTTGAGGTGCTCCAGTCCCTGATGATGCTTGATGTACCAGTTTAGGCGTATCAGAAGTATCTACGTGCAGCTGTGTGTATGTCTTAAGCACATCCACAGCTTGTTCTTCTGTTGAGGCTGTAGTCGGCAACGAGAGCGGCGACGCAGCCCTTGAAATTATGAAGTCTTGATAGTGTTGTCCGTAACTACGGGCGGCAGGTATTCTGTCAGTTCCCTGATATCGTCATATGCAACATTCTGGGGATGTAGGTTAAGGATATAATTATTCGTCCATATAAATATTTAAACCAACAAAATAATAGAACCGTCTATTGGCATGGTTCTGGTGGGACTGGTACTAGTGAAAAGTTCCTATTTCTATGCCCTCGGGATTTATGTGTCCATCCAGAAAATAATTATGCACTCAGCAGATCACCAATGGTATTGTTCAGTAGGTACTAAAATTGAATGACTGGAACTTTAATATTCTTTGGCTGAAAATAATGATGATCCATGTTTAATTTAATATTTAAGTTGCTAAAGACCATAGATTGACGAAAGGTATCTTTATGAAAAAAAAAGCACAGTTTATTAAATTAATTGTTCTAGGAATATTGTTGGGTACAATGACTAATGTCGCTAGAAGTGAAGAGGTAATTACAACGAATTGGGAAATTGTTGATGGGATACCAACAGCGTGGGATTTTCTAGCTGGGGAAATACGGTGTGAGGTTGCTAATACTGGGATGCATCGCATTCTTTCCAAGAAAACTATCGAAGGGGATTGGATTATTGAGGCTGAGATAGAATGTTCTAATAATCGCAGCTGTCCTTCACAGTCTATTCATTTTAGCATTGCAGAGGACTATTCGTATGGATATATCCTTACTTTGAAGGGATCAGAACTCCTGCTCACTCGCATCGTGACGGGAGAAGGAGAAGCAAGCTGGGCAAAGAACATCGCTTCTAATGCGATAGGTGCCGACCTCCTTGGCTTTGGAACGGGTGATTATGAGATAGTGGTTGATAACTTCTCAATAGAAAGTTCCAAAAAACAATCCATCACTGATAATTTTGAGTCTGGTCTTAGCAAATGGAATCGTTATATTGGTCAAGCAACCACGCATGGCGGAAAATTGCGTTTGGGCAATGATAACATAACGGCACATAATGAAGGGATAAGAACTGTAGATCATATTCCTCCAACAGAATACCTTGAGGCGATCATAGAAGTGGCCACAGCATCAGGGGTTGGTGGATACCAGATTGATTTCAGATTAATGGTAGATGATTCGAGTTATCTTGGCATACAAAGACGATTTGGTGATTTCGGATCAATATTTCTCTTTAAGGTTGTTCCTGGTTGGGACTTGCCTCCAATCAATGTTCCCAATCAGAATAGACATTTTAAGTTGAAAATCACTTGTGATCGGTCGACCGGTGTGTCTGCTGGTTACTACGATTTTCTAGATGGAAAGGGTTGGATCAAAATAGGCGATACTGTACAGATTGAAGCCGCCAGAAGAAAGGTGAAGGTCTGGTCGCTTCCCGTGAATATGTCCATACGTAAGCTCAAAATCTTCAAACGGGGTGGAACCTATGCTTTCAGTTTGGACGACCATATCGTTGGTACTATAACGAATCCAAAGCTTCGAGGAGCTATCCAGATTAATGATTTATATAAGTCTCCCGAACCAAATAAAGGGCGGTATGGCTTTGCCTTCACTGATAGTGGAGAATATAAAGTATCGAAGTTTCAGATCCACTCGATTCAATCAGTCAGGAAATATAAAGGTAACCCGATTTTGCCTTCGCATGCGCCTCAGGGGACGTGGGATCAAAATCAGGCTTTCCCAGCCACAATAAGGAAATTTGGGGGCATTTATTATCTGTATTACACAGGTATAGACGATGCAGATTCAAGATTGGAAGGCGGAGGGATCGGACGCATCGGTGTGGCAACAAGCAATGACAGTTATCATTTCGAGAAATATGAACAGAATCCTATTTTTGACCGGGTCGTTCCAGATAGTGATTCTAGCTTGAAGGTACAAGGAATGGCCGCCGTAAAGTTACCGGATGGGAAGTATGCGTTGACATATACCGTTTGGAACGATAAAAAATGGGGAGCGTTGGAATATGCCGTTGGCTCATCCCCACTAGGACCGTTCCACTTGGGATTAAACAATCCAATGATTGTAACAAGTGATAGCCCAGATTTTGATGAGTCGCATATACATCTTCACAATGTTGTCCGACAGGAAGATGGTAGTTATATAATGCTTTACACAGGGTTTGGGCGCATGCTTGGTCATTGGGGCGACAGGGGAGGGTTTGCTACGAGTAAGGATTTTACGATGTGGACTAAATATTCAGGCAATCCTGTTTTCCCACTCGGCGAAAACGGGGCTTGGGACGACAACCATGTACGCCCCAAAGGATTTATTAAATATGGTGATTACTATTATATGTTTTATGAAGGTGCACATTACGCAGAGCATGTAGCGCTTTGGTTTGATCAAGTTGGTATGGCACGTTCAAAAGACTTGATTCATTGGGAACGTTATCCTTACAACCCAATTATCCCTATTGATGCAGGAGGTGGTCGGGATACTCTTGTAACAGAATGGCCGATACCAATTACGACTGAGGATGGTCTTGCCGTGTTCTATTGGGGGGGGATGCCTGGAGACGTGGGGATCTCCAGAGCCCACATCTCTTGGGAACTTCTGGAGATGTGGGATCACAAGCATAAATAGCTGTTGTTGTGCTTAGTTAAATGTCATTAATCTCTATGTGGGAAGTTGGTGTAAGTGAAATTTTAAAGGGGCTAGATTGTTCATTTAGCAATGATTTATATAATCTTCATACCCATTATTAATATAAGCCTGTACGCAAAGGAGTTTTAGTTTCTCTGGCAGTTAGTTCCTATTAAGTAGGTTGCAAGATTAGGGGGGAAATATCTATGGCTCCGTTTCACGCAACACATGAATACCAACTCTGGCGGCGTTTTGGTGTTAGCGAGACAGCATGGAACACTCATTTGTTTGGATGGAAAGGAGCTTGGTTTGCAGGTTGAAATCAAGGCGATGTCTGGAATTACGTTGTTCATATTACGTCGACAACACGGATAAGCTGGTTAGGCAACTTAATCCTCGAATATAAGGGTTGGATTGGAGAAGATAGAGAACTCGAATCTAGAAAGAGTCAAGCGTTTTCTCCCACGTTCCGACAAATTAATCTTTTGCAAGCGCGACTTAAGTGTAAATTTTCTTAGAAAAATGCAACCATTTTATATACTTGTTTTGCCTGTCATAATAACTAGTTTAACATTTTCTTAGTATGCTAAAATTAACCTGGATCATTTTAAATATTATATTTAATGGAGGGTGTGTTATGGTTCAGAAGCTATTATATTTTGCTACTCTTTCTCTGCTCCTAGGCTTGATCATTAATAGCTCGGCTGTCGCTGGCCTTATAGCCAGCTATGATTTTGAAAGCAACTTCAAAGATAGTTCTGGTAACGGTCTTCATGGCAAGCAGAATGGTGATGCATCCATTATTAAGGATGCGGATAGAAAAAGTCAGGTCCTGAGTCTAGACGGCAAAGGTGACTATGTGAATATTGGAAATGACAAACGCTTCAACTGGAATGGTGCCTTCTCGGCTTGTTTCTGGATGAAAGTTACCCTGTGGCAGGCCAATTGGGATACGGTTCTTAAGAAGGACGGCGCTTGGAGTTTTGAGAGGCATATTAATCAGAACGCACTTGCTTTTTATCATTGGCCAAATTTTGTCCCGACTGTTGCGAATACCGATGATCAGTGGCACCACATTGCCGCCACATATGCTAAAAAAGAGCAGAAATTGTATAAAGATGGTGAACTGGTTGTTAACAAGCCGAATGCAGGTGACATGAACGAAAATGCTAATCCTGTCATCATTGGCGCGGCCAATGGAACATCTCGTTACTTCAACGGCCTGCTTGATGACGTTCGAATATATGATAACGCTTTATCGGAAGATGAAGTCAAAAAGGACATGGCTGCAATGGAACGCCTATCTACCAATTTGGCACACAAATTGGCGCTCACTTGGGGAAGGATAAAAATTTCGAGGTAGGTTTCTTACAGACGAAGTGTGTTATGTTTCAGAAATGCAGTCTTAGCCGTCTTGTAGAAGAATTTAAGTTAACATTTTGTGAAAGTCAGAAAATCGTTATAGCCGTTCGCCGCAAGGTTAATAAAGGACATTGTTTTCAAGCAGTTACTTTCAACTGCTTGAACCTGTTTAAACCACTACCGTTAATCCCGTAGATTCAAATAAATGAGGTCTAATGAAGAGTTTGGTTAAACCGCTATAATCCAGAATTAATCTAATCCCGGATTTCCCATTTGGAAGAGTCATCTTTAGGTCCACCGGTATCGGTTCACCCCTATAAACAAAGGGTGTCCTCAGGGCAACGTACACAGCGCCGACGATTGGCACAGTGTGCTAGAGCCAGTCGCGGCCCGTTACCGCGACGAGGATATTCGCCGGTTCTTTCGTGGGAACGCTGCTTTTGCCAATCCCGACCTTTACAGTTTTCTCGAAGAGGAAAACTATCTGTATGACATTCGTCTACCCACTAACCAAAACTTACAGCGCGCTATTGAGCATTTGCTGACGCGTCCAGTAGGCCAACCATCCCAAGCCCAAAGAGAATCTACGAGAGTTTCACCTATCAGGCCAAGAGTTGGGACCAAGCCCGTCGCGTTTTGGCGAAAGTGGAATGGCATCAGGGTGAGTTGTTTCCCCGCGTGGGTTTCATTGTCACCAACCTGAGTCGGAGCGATGAAAGGGTAGTGAAATTCTGCAACGGGCCCGGCACGACGAAACAGTGGATCAAAGAAGGCAAGAACGCCGTGAAATGGACTGGCCTCTCGTGTCACGACTTAGTGGACAACCAAGTCAGGCTGCAACTGTTCGCCTTGGCGTACAACCTGGGCAACTTCCCAGATGGCCGAGGTGGCTATCCCAAACGACTGTTCAGGACCATCATTCGCCGGATTTCACGACTCGGGCCACAGGCACCAGCGCCAACATGACGAAGACGGTATTCGCAGGAATCGAAACGACTCGAAACTCAAGAGGGAGATCTGCCCAAATTCGCGCGAACAGGACTAACGGTCGCCTCCAATAGCTACTGGACGCAAACACCCTCATAGAGCGTCCATGATAGTAAAATCCGTCTTGAGCTCGTCAGCGTGTGTCTCTACAATGGTTGAAAAACCTGCCCGTGGTGGTCACGGGCAGGTCCATATGGGAAATGTCAGATTAAATAAATTCATTTGCCCAGTTAATTTCTATACGAATAATCTGCCATGCTGCAGCATCTAATTAGGTGGCTCTGAGCATATCTACTCGTTATCGTCAGGGAGCAGCGCGAACGATGTAGCAACGAATCGACCATTCTCGACACCACCTTGCACACGTGCTCGCCGCACTGCATTACAAAAGCCATCGTCAGCGTGAGCATCCCCATGATCATCAATTTCAATCCCATCCACGTAATAAGTTTTCCCTTCGGTACGGATTGCTAGATCACAGCCTTTTTCTGGAAGTCCGAACTCGCACTGTCCACATGCTGCTTCGACGACCAACTCCCGATACTGTTGTTCCGTGGTTGCAGATTGCTGTTCTGGTTGTACTTCAGTGACTTGTTGCTGACAGCCTATCGCCAGTGTGACGAAGACAAGCAAAACAAAAAATTGAGTCATGTAATTCTGCATAAGAAATGATCCTTTCTATATTGATTTATTGAGCGCAAGACTTACTATGAAAACTTTACTGGAGTTGGCTCCAGTATACATAGCATTAACTATTATCACCTAAGATAGTATTAACCGACAATTTCCTAGGTTAGTGTATGCTATTGTCAGGAGAAAAGCTAGATGTCACTGGCTATTTTTATTTATGACTAGAACTGCCTCTTTCAGCATACCAGAAAGGATTCGGATTTACCTCAGCCTTGTACATAAGTTTTTAACTTAAATACAGGTCTTTGGAAGACATGTTGTAACGATTAGTAAAAATCTTATTGCCTTCCTTCAACCGCATTACTTACCATATATTGTTCTAACTCCGACCTAACTTGGGCAAATACCCCTGACCAATCTCCAGCTTCACTTTGTCGAAATAATCTCATACTGGGATACCATGGTGTTCCTCACGGTCTAGCATCCAGCCCCAATTTGGAATTTGATAATCGATATCAGGATTTAACAATTGTAAGTTTGGCAAATTTTGTCGAGGAAAGAATTGAATCTGAGGAAAAGAGCGTTGGAATAAGGGAACTAGCCGTATATTGTATTCGATGATAATTTTTTCTGTCATTTGACTTAGAGTTGAAAGAATACCAGCAAACATGACGTCATCACCAATACCTTGTCCAGCCCGGATCAAGATAGATTTGCCATTCAGATGAGTTCCATCCCAAGCAGGTTGAGG
>JYMV01008036.1_pt1 | contig 10959 bp, 11 predicted proteins | sample 338911 | NCBI WGS metagenome assembly JYMV01 (sample SAMN03354496, study PRJNA234377) | hydrothermal vent metagenome | biome: Deep sea; feature: Hydrothermal plumes at the Eastern Lau Spreading Center, Western Pacific Ocean; material: Seawater | place: Tonga | collected 2009 | depth 2000 m m
ACTTCTTATATGCCGAAAAGAAATAAGGGAAAAATAGACGAAGGCTTATTGTTGGTGGCTCACTAGTAACAAGCCAGTTAATCATAAGTTTATACCAGAATTTTGGTAAAAATAAAAGCGGTGACACCGTCACTTCAAACTCAAGATATCACGGATAAAGAGGTTGCTGGCTTTTAGTACATGCGGTTTCTCAAGATGGGATTTCATGTCGGCAGGCAAGCGCAAGGTGAAAGTGGAACCGACCCCCAACTCGCTTTCTCCATTCAGGTTTCCACCCATCACCAGAACCAATCGGTGAGTGATGGCCAGCAGTGGCGCCGAGCCCGCTTGATGATAGAGTATCATCGGCGGAACCTTTAAACAGATTTTCCAGAATCTTCGGGCTTATGCCCGCACCGGTATCTTGCACAGCGAAAGTCAGCCAGTCCATTTCTCCCACCGTTTCCCGGCTCACTTTAAGCACTATCTTTCCGTTTTCGGTAGCTCGGCAGGCGTTCTCTAATATATTGAACAAGACCCGGTCGGCCCTCTCCCGGTCTCCTGTCATTTCACCCGGTGATCCAGGAAGTTCAACAGTCAACGTATTTCCTGGTTTTTCAGCTTCAGACCTGATCTTCTCCGTTACTTCCTCCACCAGGTCAGTAACGGAAAATGACTGATGCTCCAGTTCGGAGCGGCCGGATTCAATTTTGGACAGATCAATAATTTCTTCGACCCATTTCATCAACTAAGTGCTGGCTTTGCGGATTTTACTTATATCAGCGACCAGATCATCCAAGCCTTTATCCTCCAGTTCTTCCTGGATCATTTCGCTGAAGCCGATGATGTGGTTGAGAGGGGTTCTCAGTTCATGACTGAGGTTGGCGAGGAAGACGGATTTACTCAGGCTGGAAGTTTCGGCCCCACGTTTATCGAGAGCCAGCTGCTGGTTGGTTTTTTCCAGGTCTGCGGTGCGGACCGCCACCTGTTCTTTTAGGGATTTTTTATAAAGCTCAATTTTTTCACCGCGCTTTTGTGTTTCTTCCAGCACCGTGTTGATCAACTCGATCAGCGGATCGTAAAGGTCGTCCTCGAATTTATCGATCCGTTGCGAATAGTCTCGTTGGGCAATGATATTTTCAAGAAATTTTCGAATTCGCTCTGTGCTCAAAGGCCCTACCCCGCTAGTCCCTTTTCAGCGAGCCAGCGTTCTGCTTCCAGGGAGGCGGCGCAACCGGTACCCGCGGCAGTGACGGCCTGCCTGTATTTATGGTCATGCACATCCCCGGCGGCAAAGACTCCTTCAATATTGGTTTCCTGGGTTCCCACTTTCAGTTTGATATAACCGGCACCGTCCAGATCCAACTGCCCGTTGAAGATGGACGTATTAGGAGTATGACCGATGGCGTAAAAAAGACCCGTGACTTCCATCTCTCGCACTTCCTGGGTCTTGACATTTTTCAGACGAGCCCCGGTCAAATAATCTTTGCCCACGGCGTCTTCGAGAATTGTATCCCAAATGATTTCCAGTTTCGGATTTTTGAAAGCCCTTTCCTGCATAATCTTGGAAGCGCGAAGTTCATCGCGCCGGTGTACCATATAAACCACCGAACCAAACTTAGTCAGGTAAGTAGCCTCTTCCACCGCCGTATCCCCTCCCCCGATTACCATCAGCGGCTGGTTGCGGAACATAGGAAGCGCGCCGTCACAAACGGCACAGGCCGACATACCGTTGCTCCACATTTTTTCTTCATTAGGAACTCCCATCCGCTTTGCCGTCGCCCCGGTGGAAATGATCACCGAATGCGCACGCACTTCGCGATTCTCGGATTTCAAAACAAAGGGCCTCTGGCTGAAATCAGCAGAGATCACATCTTCCTGAACCATTTCGGTACCGAAGCGCTCGGACTGCTTGCGGAACAACTGCATCAACTCCGGCCCTTCTACCCCATCAGGAAATCCCGGATAATTTTCAACATCCGTGGTGGTGGTCAGCTGTCCCCCCGCTGAACCTCCCATCACATAACCTTCAAACATAAAAGGGCTGAGATTGGCCCTGGCAGAATAAATCGCGGCGGTATGCCCGGCGGGCCCCGAACCGACAATGACAACGTTTTTAACATCCGACATAACTAAAACCCTTTCTGATTTTTTATCTTTATACAGCGGAACCCTACATCGCTGTATCTCAATTCAGGATCTTTTTCAACCCGATCAGAGGTTCTTAAAAAATGGCCGGGAGAATTCCAAGATCCTCCACGCACAACCTTGTTTTTTCCGGTCCCTTCCGTTGGATCATACCCATCCGAGGTCCATTCATAGGCATTACCCATCATATCGTAGAGACCGTTGGAATTGGCTGTAAACTTTCCCGTGTCTTCCGGAGCACCTGTGCCATAAGGCTGACCAAAATAGGCTCCTCCCAGTTTTTGGCCTTGTGCCGCCGCCTCCCATTGCGACTCGGTGGGAAGCCCTCCTCCTCGCCAATTACAGTAGGTTCGCGCATCTTCCCAGCTTACAAACACTACCGGTTGACGCGATTTATTAAAGTCCTGCGGGCGGTCCTCATGCAATACGACCGGTTCACAAACTCCGGCAATGAAACATTCCTGGTAATCAGCGTTGCTAACCTCATATTTATCCATCCAGAACGGAGCCAGTTCCATCTTGTGGGGAACTTCATCGCTACACCAGTCCGCGTTACTTTGTTCTTCTTCACAGTAATAACTTCCCAGGCTGTATTCTCCACCTGGGATTAAAACCTGTGAGCCGCCAGGTTCGGCATGGATGGAAAGAGGCAGAAAAATTAAACACGTGTTGAAAATGATGAGAAGCAAAATTCTTTGGAGCCGGTGGGATATCAAACTTCTATCCTTTCCAAAATAGCATTTCTCACATCTTCATACTTAGCGGTTAGTTCAACCGGAGAGAACGCGTATTCCGATTGGATTCCTTTTAATTGATCGGTGTGGTATTTGAAAAGAAAATCGGTAAACTTCAATCCGTTAGCGGTGGAGATCACCACCACCCGGTCCTTTTTCTTAATCTCGCCGCGTTCAACCAGTTTTTCAAGTACCGCCAGAGCCACCCCGGTATGCGGGCAACAGAGCAGGCCTGTTCGATTAGCCCGGCCCACCGCATTGGCCAACTCGCTTTCCGTAGCCTCCTCGACGATACCATCGAAGGCCTGGAGGGCACGTATGGCTTTTTTATAACTGACCGGATCTCCAATCTGAATGGCACTGGCGAGGGTTGTTTTCGCCTGGATGGAGTCGAATGTTTTAAATCCCTTTTTATAACTACGATAAAGAGGGTCCGCCCGTTCCGCCTGGGCACAAACAAGACGGGGAAGTTTGTCAATCAGCCCCAGGTCATGGAACATCTGAAACCCTTTTGCCACCGCGCTGACATTACCCAGATTACCGCCGGGAACGATTACAAAATCGGGCACTTCCCAATTAAACTGCTGGACTATCTCGAAGCTGATTGTTTTTTGGCCTTCAATTCTCAGAGAGTTCATGGAATTTGCCAGATAGATATCGTTTTTCAGGCAAACCTCTTGAACCAGTTTCATGCATCCATCAAAATCGGTGTCCAGAGACAAAGTGAGTACGCCGTGTGTGATGGGTTGAATCAATTGTGTCAGCGAGACTTTATCCTTAGGCAAAAATACAATGGCAGGAATACCAGCAAGCGCGCAATATGCGGCCAGTGCGGCAGAAGTGTCTCCGGTTGAGGCGCAGGCCACCGCCTTGATCTTTTTCCCGTCGGAAATCATTTGCTTGACCATGGAGACCAGCACGGTCATTCCCAAATCTTTGAAGGACCCTGTATGGGCCATGCCACATTGCTTGACCCAAAGATCATTGAGGCCAATCTTGTGCCCCAGCCGCTCGGCCCAAAAAAGGTTCGTGCCCCCTTCATAAGTAGAGACAATATTTTCGTCATCCACATTGGGACAAACCAACTCCCTTTTCCCCCATACCGAACTGCCATAAGGCCATATATTGAGCCGATACCGGCTATCAAACAGATCCCGCCATTCTTCAGACGACTGTTTTTTCAACAAACCCATATCATGTTGCACTTCCAGAAGTTCGTCACACTCCCTGCAACGATAGACGATATCGGTCAGTCCATACCGGCTTTGGCAATCGGGATTAATACACTGAAACCAGGTTTTTAATTCCATACCTATTTCCCCACACGAATCAAGTTTGGTTTTTCACATACTACATCCAGTTGTTCTATTTCCTTTAAAGCGGATTGAATATTTTTCTCGCTGGCTTTATGACACATCATCACCAGCGAAACCTCCTCGCCATGGCCTGCCCGCCCTCTCTGGATCATGGACTCTATGCTGATGGAATGGTTCCCCAGTATTCCAGATATTTTAGAAAGAACACTCGTTTTATCCAGCACACTAAAACGCAGGAAATATTCAGACTCTATCTCACTGATATTTTTCAAGGGGATCGCCTTGATTTCATCACTTTGGAAAGATCCGGCAGGTACTCTTTCTCCCGCGCCAGAGAGGATATTCCGGGCAATTTCCACGATGTCTCCAACCACCGCACTGCCCGTGGGTAAAGCGCCTGCCCCATGCCCAATCAAGATATTTTCCTCCATCAAATCATCACAGACACGAATGGCATTTAACACCCCATTGACATTTGCCATAGGGTGCGCAACCGGAATCATGGCGGGATGGACACGAATATCAATCGCCCGGCCATCATATTTAGATATTGCGAGAAGTTTGATCCGGTAGCCAAACTCCCGGGCGCATTCGATGTCCTCCGAGGTGATACCCGAAATACCGGAAACTGTTATATCGTCAAACTCCACAGGGGTTCCATAAGCCAAGCGTGTCAGAACTGCTATCTTATGGGCAGAATCAATTCCTTCAATATCAAAAGTCGGGTCTGCTTCGGCAAAACCTTTTTCCTGCGCTTCTTTCAATGCGGTATTGAAGTCGCAATTCTCATCCGACATTTTGCTAAGGATATAATTTGCCGTCCCATTCACGATACCTTCTATGGACTGGATGTGGTTGGCGACAAACGCCTCACGAACCGAACGGATTATGGGGATAGCTCCCCCTATAGAAGCCTCAAATCCAATAGAAAGGCCTTTTTGAGCAACCGCTGAAAAAATTTCACCCCCATGTTTAGCCAGCAGGGCCTTGTTTGCCGTCACCACATGTTTTCCTTGTTCAATAGCCTGGAGAAGAAATTTTTTGGCCGGGTCGTAACCACCGATCAATTCGATGACCACATCAATATCGGGATGGTTAATCACCTCATCGGAAGAAGTCGTCAACACATTGGGCGCGAGTTTAATTCCCCGGTCGGTGGTAATGTCCAGATCAGCCACCTTAACCAGGTCCACCCCGGCTCCCAACCGTTTCTTAATGATTTCACTGTTTTCCGCAAGGATTTTAGCAACCCCGGCACCGATGGTGCCAAAGCCAATCATCCCCACCTTGATCGTTTTCATCGTCTACCCAGTTCCGTTAAAAAATCTCTCGAATTCCGCGGACCGCTTGTCGAATCCGGTGCTCATTTTCGACCAGCGAGAACCGTACAAAATGGTCCCCGCCTTCTCCGAACCCAATTCCTGGCGCAACGGCCACTTTGGCTTGTTCCAGAAGTAATTTGCAAAACTCAAGGGACCCCATTTTCTTGAATCGGTCCGGAATTTCCGCCCAGACCATCATGGTCGCTTTCGGCGGTGTCACCTCCCATCCGATTCGATTCAGCGATTCGCACAAGACATTCCGCCGGTGTTGGTAAGTATCGCGGATTTCTTCCACACAATCACGCGGACCATTCAAAGCCACCGTAGCCGCAATCTGGATCGGCTGAAACATGCCATAATCCTGATAACTTTTAATGCGCGCCAGGGCATGAATAATTTCAGAATTTCCCACCGCGAAACCTACACGCCACCCCGGCATATTATAACTTTTTGACAGGCTAAAAAACTCAATTCCCACTTCTTTCGCCCCTGGAACCTGCAAAAAACTGGGGGCGCGGTACCCATCAAAAACGATGTCCCCATAAGCAAAGTCGTGAATCACAATTAGGTCGTGTTCTTTGGCAAAGGTGACCACCTTTTCAAAGAAATCAATATCCACCACTTGGGTCGTGGGATTATGGGGGAAGTTAATGACCATTACCTTTGGTCTCGGCAAGTTACTCTTGAAGGCATCGAGAAGAGCCTCAAAAAAATCCATATCAGGGCCAAGGGGTACATGAATGACATCGGCGTTGGCCAAAATGAAGGCATAAGTATGAATCGGATAAGTGGGTGTTGGAACCAGAATAGAGTCGCCGGGACTGGTGATCGCCATGGCCAGGTGGGCAATGCCCTCTTTAGAACCAATCGTTGCAATCGCTTCGGAATTTGGGTCCAGGTCTACATCATGGTTGCGCTTGTACCAGTCGGTGATAGCGAGGCGTAATTTGTAAATACCCCTGGAAAGCGAATAGCGGTGATTGGATTCCTTCTGCGCGGCTTCAATCAATTTATCCACAATGTGTTTGGGGGTCGGCATATCCGGATTCCCCAGACCAAAGTCGATGATATCTTCCCCACGTCGACGGGCCTCATGTTTGAGTTCGTTGACGATCCCCAAAACATAAGGAGGAAGGCGCTGAATTCTGGAAAATTCTCTCATGACTCTATTACGTTATCTATGATGGTTCTCGATCATGTCCTGATTGCTGATTTTCTTGCAGGAAAGAGGAGGCAACCTATTAATTTCCAAGGGAATCGGGCCGAATGCCCGCGTAACATAACATAATTTATAAAACCCGGCAAACCAAAACCCATTGGAACGAGAGGTTCTAAATCACCCCAGCCCCTCTTTTCAAAGAGGGGTCCATTTCAGCTCTCCCTTCCACGAAGGGGGAGTTATATTCTTCCTTAGCCTTCATGCCCCGCATGGGGTATTAGGGGGGATTTGATTTTCCTGGTGATCGGAGTCAACCGAGTTTCAGGTTACGAACATACCGTTGATCGGAGAAATTTCTTGATTCTTTTTTCTTGATTCCGGCCTTTTGCAAGGAGTAGTATTTCGCTGGCGAACAAATAGATTAACTCGGCTTGACGAGCCTTTGCCATTTGCCTCCCATGCGTGATATCTCTTCACTATGTCTTCATGCCCCGAAGGGGTACTAAGGGGCAACCAAGTCCAATTATTTTCCCCCTCAGGCTTTCGTAAAAAAAGGATTCATTAGAACAAATGGAATTTTTTCAGATTATTTTATTGAGCATTATTCAGGGGCTCACAGAATTTCTGCCTATTTCCAGTTCCGGGCATTTGATTTTGGCTCCCCTGATCTTCAATTTTGAGGATCAGGGCCTGGCTCTGGATGCCATTTTGCATTTAGGAACCCTTCTAGCAATAATAATCTTCTTCCGCAAGGAACTGGCAGATTTGGCAAAGGGTTTAATTGACCGGCAAGGATCTCCGGAAACCCACCATCTTGCCTGGTGCATTCTCATTGCCTCTATTCCGGCGGGACTGATTGGCCTGTTTGGGGGAGGGTGGATTGAAGCCAACCTGAGGAATCCCACTTTTGTCGGGTTCAATCTTTTTTTCTGGTCCCTCATTTTCATAGCGGCGGACCGATATAGTTCAAAAAACACAAACTCGCTTATGGAATTAAACCGGCTCAGTCTACGAAAAATTTTATTTGTCGGGTGTGCCCAGGCCATTGCCCTTTTGCCGGGAACTTCACGGTCTGGTATTACCATTGCCGCGGGACTATTCAGTAACCTCTCGCACACTTCAGCAACCCGGTTTTCTTTTCTGCTGGGAACTCCGATTATTTTTGCGGCAGGAATGCACAAGCTGGTGCAATTTGTATCGCAACCCTCTGCAGAACAAACCTATTCCAACCTCCACCTATTTATAGGCCTGGGAATAAGCTTCCTGGTCGGTTTACTGGCCATTCAGCTTCTGCTCAAGATCGTTGAGAAAGTAGGTCTACTACCCTTTATCATTTACAGGATACTTCTCGCGGGAGGGATTCTTCTTTATTATTGAGGAGAGGATTTCTGTAACCTTCCAAATCAAGGCAAAAAAAAGCCGACCTGAAAAAATCAGGCCGGCTTAAGTTTTGAAACTTTCAGGTATTAACCACAGGTTACACTCAGGTTGGTTTGACCCGTATTGGTGATCCTAACTACGCCATTGATGTCTGAAATAGAATCGCCACGGCTGAAGTTATTTTGCCTATTAAATGTTACTGATCTTTTCCCCATGGAGTGCTTGCTGGCCATTTTCACTTGTTTATTTCCTGCCGCTCCGCCACCATCCGTAGTAAAGCTCTGATTACTATTCGGGCTCAAGCTTATAGCAGTCGTGAGATGAGTTGAAGAAAACCAGATCGTAGCATTTGCATCACCCCAATCCTTACCACCTGCTCCGCCACCCTTATTTTCAACCGTGATGGATTTAGCGTCGGTGCATTTAGCCACCGCGCCCGGCGAAACGGATCCTGCAAACGCGGAACTTGCAAGGCAAAAAGATGCTACAGCAACAAGTAGTACAACAGCGAGTTTTTTCATTATAAATCCTCCCTTACCCTAGTTAACAAACATTAGCTGACAAACATTCACCTACTAATATTCTAAATGAGGCATATTCCAGGGAATCGGCCCCCTCCCTTTAATAAATAATAAACTTACAATAAGTTGATTTCTCAAAGAGCCTTTCAGTGCCTGGACTCCCAGCGATTGGAGTTTGTCCCGCACTTTTACCGGCATCATAAAGCAGGAATTATCCTACTTTCAAAAAATCCGGATTCGGTTTTTACCGAAAGTATACTTATGAGTTAAAACATGTCAATGTTTATTTCTAGGTCAGGCCATAACCTGTTATTTTTTAAAAGGTTACAATATTAGCTTTTTGGCCTCCCAGCGACAAAATTTCCGCTATTCCTACAAGGCTTATGGTCTTTTTCCTATATTTTATAGTCCGGAGCACCTATAAAATTAAGCGTGAAATTATCATCATCCATCAACCCTGCAAATTTTCATCGGCGATCACTACACCTGAAGGCAGAATCAAAGCCTTTTTCAATCCTTCCAAATGCACCTTGCCTTTAAGGCAAGCCGTTCCTTCAAAACGGACATCTCCCTTTATCTTCAATTCCTCCAAATCAACAAGATCTGGAATGATGGGCAAACTGTTTTGAAAATTTTCTATATTTTGCAGGAATTCTCCCAGCTCTATTTTGGGTAAATATTGAGATTTTCTTTGCGGATTTATTTTTAACTGGCCCTTGTTCAAAGTAAAAAGGTTGGAACGCACCAATAGCAAATCATCTGTCTTTTTAACTGGCAAAAACCGATCACGCGAAACGGTGAGACCTACAGCTCCCTCAAAGCATTCCAAAGCGGAACCGATAGCGGTTTCAAGTTGAACAACGGGAGTTTCCCCAATATTTTTCCGGTTCACCAGCACAGTTAATTCCAAGGGCCCCTGATTCAGCCTTTTCTCCAAGGCAATCAGGTTAATCCAGATATTATTGGTGTTGAACACCTTGAATTTTTTCTGGTCACAAAACTCGCCAACCTTATCATCGGGAACACGAGCAATCTCCAACAACTTAAGTTTTCCATCCTGTTGGTAGAGGGACCCACCCTTAACATCGGCAGAGGTCTTAGGAGTCATTTCCATTAAGAAGGGAATGTTGAACTCATCCATATAATTCAGGATGACAAAATCCACAACGGCCCCAAGATTATCGGCATTGGAAATAAAGAGAATTTCCCTGCCCGCATCAATCAACCGTTGCAAGATTCCCTGTTGCCGAACACACTGATAGAAATCTCCATGTCCTGGAGGATAGTATGCCTGATCTCCCCAATTAACAGGGGTAAGCGGACTCAGGCTTTCAGCATGCAGGCGGGGAAATTTATTTTGCTGAAAACCGATTATTTCTGAAGAAAACTCCAGGGTACTCAAATGAGCCTGGGTTTCCTCATGCGTGTAGAAACTGTTCATCAAGAGGAGAGGAATTTTCTGGTTCCATTTCTGATTCAGTTCTTCAATCTGTTCCAAAATCAAATCCAGAAAAGATTTATTGTCCCGCACCATCACCAGGGACTTGGGCCCAACACAACCCATACTGGTTCCCATACCGCCATTGAGCTTACCCACAACAAGCTTTGATAATTGGCGCGCCGTCTTGGAGTCAACCGGGGATGGCAGACTGGAAAAATCAGGCAGGCTTCCAGAATCGGGAGTCATAATTGAATGCCAGTTCTGGATTTTAGACGGCCCCTGGCGATACTGGGTAACCATTTCCCAATAGGTATCCAATTGGGAAATTTCCAGCAATTGACTCAGTTCACTCCTTAATGAAGCTTCATTTTCTGGCATGCAAATATTCCTAAGCTTGTATTTCCATGATAAACTTTAGACATCGCTAAATGCCCATTAAAAATGGACTTGCTATATTTTATTTAATTTTTCAGTCATTTTAATTGGATCTGTTCATGCTGGTATTTAAAAAAAATATCTACGAACAACCATCCGTTTGTCACCCTGAAAATAGTACCCAGCAAAACCTGAATGCTCATGATTTTATTTTCAGGTCCTTGACAACCGATCGAGAAATTTTTTACGGGCTTCAACAGCTTCCTGAGCAGGAAGGCCAAAATCACTTTAAAATTTTATTTCCCCACGCATCAAGATTTGGAACTATTTCTCTCCTCAATACCTTTTCCCGAACCCTCCTGGAGGGACTGGTTGACATGAACCAATGGTACACAATGAATGCTTATCATATGACTTATCTTTTTGACAGCCTGCATGGAACTTTTGAAGATTACAGCTATTCGGAACCGGAGCAAAGAAACGAAATATGCCCCGAGCTTAAGGGTGAAGCTATTGACTTCGACCATTTTCTCGAGAATTACTTTTCCGGGACTGCCTTTTTAATGGATGCCGAACGTTACAAT
>JYMV01019613.1_pt1 | contig 10958 bp, 18 predicted proteins | sample 338911 | NCBI WGS metagenome assembly JYMV01 (sample SAMN03354496, study PRJNA234377) | hydrothermal vent metagenome | biome: Deep sea; feature: Hydrothermal plumes at the Eastern Lau Spreading Center, Western Pacific Ocean; material: Seawater | place: Tonga | collected 2009 | depth 2000 m m
CCAGAAATAAGCACGCGGTCACCTGCCACCTCACATTTTAATGTGCCGCCTCGTTTAGATGCCTGATAAGCCATAAGTTTTGATCGTCCAAATACTTTTGCCCAATAAGGCGCTAGCCCAGTGTGGATTGAACCGGTAACCGGGTCTTCATTACCGCCGTTCGCAGGCCAGAAATAACGGGATACGAAGTCAAATTGCGTACCAGGCGCTGTCACTACCACATCATAGGGGGCGAGTAATTTTAGCTGCTCGCTGTCTTGAATTACGCTTAAAACGTCGTCTTCGTCAGAATAAACAGCAAAGTAAGCTTGGTTATTTTTTAAAATACTTTTGGGCTTGATAGAAAGCCCTTTTAGTAACGCTTCAGGCACTTCACCGACAGGGCTGGGCATTCTATTAGGGAAGTCCATTTGAATGAATCCGTCGTCTTTCTTAACGACTTTCATCGTACCAACCGACTCGGCGGATAGAGAAATGTGCGGTAGTTGGTAATTTTCGCTAAAGATTACGAACGCGGATGCCAGCGTTGCGTGACCACAGAAGTCGATCTCCGTCATGGGGGAAAACCAACGTATAGCAAATACGCCATTATCATCTTCAACTAAAAAGGCGGTTTCTGAAAGGTTATTTTCAGCAGCGATTTCTTGCATTTTTTCATCGCTAAGCCATTTACCCGTTATAACTACTGCAGCAGGATTGCCCTTAAACCTTACATTAGTAAATGCATCGACAACGTTAATTTTAATTTTCATTCGAACGCGCTTTTTTTATGATCGTATTTAAGTTTGGTTTAATTGGCATTGCCTTAAATGGGCTAACGTTAGCGCCACCTGTATTTCCATGAGGTACTAGCCCAAAAACAGTTTTTGTGGCAGCGCCTGCAATTCTGAAAAGTTGACCAAAAAACTCACCAATATTGCCTTGTTTCACTGCCCATAAAAGCATTTGAACGTGTACTTTAACGTGTAGCCTTGTAGAGGCTTGACCAAGAACGTGGGCATTTTCCAAATGAGCGAAGGCTTCAGCCTTATTTCCGCAATTTTGCTCATTGCGGGCTAATGCCAACTCATCTTCTACATAAGGGCGAATATTGCGCGTAAAGCCTTTTGCTTTGAACATGGTGTAAGCACCTTTATTGAGGTTGATTTAAACCAAGCTCTTTTTGCATTTTCTTGGTTAACCCTAACGATACTAGTTTATAAGATGCGCTTAAATAGTATTTTAACGCTTCATCTTCATCACTCTCGCAATTGTACTGTTGTATCCATTTCATTCCACGACTAGCGAGATAGGGCGCAGGCCTATAGCCAGGCTTTTCTTCCAGAAAATAATAGTTTTGCTCAGATGTTTTAAAGGTAAAAGCAGGGTGTCCGTCCTTGCTAATGCTCCCTATAGCAAAGACTTTACCACCTACTTTCCATACTTCTGAACTCCCCCACTGAACGACGTGAGTAGTGTGGGGGAGTGCTTTGCAATAGTGATTGAATTCATCAATGGTCATATGATTCTATTTATTGAAGAAGCTGACTAGTGGTTATTGTGATTAGTAAGCATCTTAATAAAGGTTTGGTTCATATCGCTACCCTCTTTTAAGAACTCGTAGTTAAGCAAGTGGTCTGCCCCTTGGTAGTTTATGTGCTTACACTTATGTTTAGTGCGCGCATTCATTTTTTCACAAACTGTTTCAGCCATAGTAGGCGAGGGCCAAATTTCATCGTTTTCGCCAGTCATTAACACAACATCGGCGCTGATTTTCTGTACAGGAATATTAGCTTTACCGTTGTCTGCTCGATTTTCTAAAGATTGCGTATAGAGATCTAGCAAACCATTAACTTCACCCGACGGGTTGAAAGGAACAAACGCTAAGTCTTGCCCGTCGTAAGTCCAGCTGGAACCAGGCACTTTACTCCAATCTTTCAAAATACCTGCCCAAACAACAGAGCTAGGCGCAATAGCAACCACATTTGAAATACTTGGTTCTTTTGACGCTAGAAGAAGTGACAGTTCAGCGCCTTTCGACCAGCCAACTACAATAATGTCGTCCGGCGTGGTTTCTGGTTGTGATTTTAACCACGACATAGCCTGAATTACATATTCAAGAGGTATTCTCTCTAACTCTGGTGGTAAGCCTTCTTCCTTAAAATAAGCTAAAGCTAGGGTAGGGAATCCCGCTTCAACGATTGGACTAGCGAGCTTTTCTGGCACGCCGCCTTCGGATCCTCCAAGCACTAAAACGCCAACTTTACGTTCTTGTGACTCTGAAGAGTAATACGTAGCAACAAAACCATCATCTTCTATTTTTAGCGAACGCGTAGAGGCTTCACACGAGAAAGAGACTAGCAAGGAAAAGAAAAAATAGATAAGTAAGGTTTGTGTTTTCATTTTTTTACCCGTTTTTTTAACATGAAATTAAGGTTGAGTACTCAACTGAAATAGCGCGCTCGATTATTCAATGGTCTTATGATTTTGTATATCGTTGCATATTTCGCAATGGATCCGCTTTTTAAAATTGTAAATGCGGCGAGCTGCAAATATAGAAATAGATATAAAAGCCCATGTAACCCCGAATTCAAGAGAGTAGGAAAAAGACTGGCCTTTAAAGTATTGAACACTGGCAAAAATAGTGGCCAGCAAGGGATATGCGACTAGGTATTGTAAAGTCCATTTTTTTATAGGCATTGTCGTTCCTTCGTAAATTTTCAAAATATAGATTTAGGCTATCACTAGTGTTCATCTACATATAAGCGTTGATAAAATGCGTGTCAATTTTAACCTTAAGATTGCTCATACATTTTAATAGGCATTCCATTTTCATTTCTGAGTATTCTTTTTGATTTTTTTCTTTCTAACTCAGCTTTCCATTCTGGCTTAATCACAAGATAGTAATAAACAATAAAGCCCAGCCATGATAATAAAAACGACATCAAGAACCAGATGACCTTGTTATTACCAGAAGCCTTTTTAGATATAAGTGCTAGAACCCAAGGTAGGATATTTATTGTGAAAAAAGAGATAAAAAGTACAAGTAAAAACGATAAGTTCATAAAATATCCTTTCTTATTAAACTATCTAATAGAGAACACAGCAGCCATATAAGATGTGAAACTCGTGTGCGAAAATTAGAATCTACGTGTCGGGATCCGTGCTTACGTATTTCAACGGCCAGTTCGAGCTCCTTACTAGTTTGCCTTCTGATCTTGGAAACATCAATGATTCTCCAATTCAGGCTTGGGGTAACAACTTTTAAAACTAAATGCATCCTGAGATTCTCCGTTTTCCCGAAGATGGTCTAATTTAGTGATAGCTTCCTGAAGGGTTGGAATATGACCCTTCGGTATCCACCAAAGCACATAAGATGCTTCGCTTAAGGGCAAAAACCACTCTTTTTTACGCTTAAGGAAATCAACGTGATGCGTCTTGAACATGAAGTTCTTAAGGGACTCTACGCTTTCCCAAACAGACATGTTAACAATGATATCTGGGTTATTTTCTACCTCTATATTAGTGGCATCGCCTGATTCGTCTTTCAAACGCCAGATAAATCCTGGACTTTGTTCAGCAATGGCGTTGATAGGGTCTAAGTTATTTACAAAGTCCGCCATTTCGGGGGACTCCAAGTTAAACCTGATTTTTCCAATATTCAATTGAGCGAGATGCATATTGTCTCCTTGACTTTTAACTTAGAGAACGCGTTTTATAAAGTTAGACTAGGTCTAGTACTTTGAAGTGTCTGTCTTGGAATTAGTTTACGCATTTTCCAAGTAACTTACTTTTGAATGGAGAAAACGAATAGTTAGCTCCAATTTTAAAATAGTTGCTTGAGCAGTCTGCTCAGATGCCAGTTCAGCACATTGGCCCCCAAAGAATCGGTGTAAGCCATCTTTAAAAGAATAAATAGGTTAACTGGTTCTTTTGAAAGGGGCGCTCGATTCATTATTTACCTTGATGCATAACGCCTAGCTAAACTGGCGCAAAGTAGCAGGCTAAAATTAGCGGCGAAGGAGCGCAAGCCTGCTGTTTTTCGTCCCTTGGTTAAAGCGTTTGTTATGTTTAAAACACTCTTAATTGTAAGGTTCAAGCTTAACATCTAACTCAGGCACACCAGTTAGAATTGGGGTTAATCGCCAACCATTTCTCAGATTATCGTAAGCCTCAGGGAAAAATAGAACACCAGACATTTTAATCGCTTTATTGGATATAAAACGTTTTAATTTTTTATAGACATCTTTAGAGCGCTGAGTTTCACAAAAGCCATCAATCGTTTTTTGTAAAATTGTACTTCCCTCAACCTTATCTAAACCACTACCCTAGGTGGTTTACCATGAAAGTCCAAGTACAGTTTTTTGAGATTATCTGGGACGAGAGGCCAGCCACGTTCAATACCTTCTTTGGTACCTTTCCAGAATAAGTGCTCTGTATAATATACATCTATGTACTCGAATTCTGCTTCGGTTGCAGTATCTAGTTTCTCGCTCATGTAATGCAACTGCTCAAGTGCTTCTTCTAAGTCGCCTTGGTTTAACAAAATAGTCGTCAAATTTGCAAACTCTCCCATTAGAAATGTAAGCGCCCAACTCTCATGTTTTTCCATAAGAGGCACAACGTCAGGAAACTTAGTGCGGATCTCTTTTAAGAATCGTCTTATTTCTGATTTAGCCATTGATTTCTCAGAAGCTTCTAACATTAAGCTAAGAGGCGCATATGCGCTGAGCATAATGGCGAAGCGGCCCCGCATATATGCCTTCTAGTGACCAACGGGAACGGCTTTATTTGTTTGTTACATCGCAAGACCTCTGAACCTCCCTAAGACCTTTTTATCGGGTATTTGACAATGCTTTGTACCACCGAAAAGCTTAATACGGTTGCGAGCAAAAATTCTGTAGAAGAAGTCTCTAAAAGAACGCGGCAAGATTTTAGTTACACCGAATAAAAACCAGAACCCAGTTAAGTCTTTTGCGATTTCTAGTGCAGCGTCAGACCAAAGAAAAACGTTTCCGTTCTTAACTAACATAAAAGTATCAACACCTACAGTATCAACTTTGTAACGTTCGATAACTTCTTGAGCATATTCTGATTGCATTGGTGAGAATATAAAACGTTCAGTTTTGTCGCGCTTCAAAATAAAGGCAACTGCTCCATTACAGAAGTTACACACCCCATCGTAAATAACTAAGTCCTTGTCTTCCATCGAACTATCCCGCGATATAACGCTAAGCTTTGAGGCAGTGACGTAGCGACATATCTACGAAGTGCCGTTGCGTTACTGTCCCAGTGACCAAAGGGAGCGAGCTGAGCGCTTTGTTAGCTACTCGTACCAAGTACTTCATAGTATTCGTTTATTTCTTTTGTAAGCAATACAAGGCTGCCTAAATTTTCCTTTTCTGCATCTGAAAGTCTATTCCAGACAAGGTCACTAGGTTTTGTGGAAAAAGTTATTACCCGATGAATAGATAGGGAGATTACTTTCAAATGCTCGAAGATACGTCTTTGATATAGCTCCAAGCCTCTACTATTTGTTCTTGAATCAATCTCTAACATAATATTTTGCAATGTAGCCACGTAAAATTGATTAGATTCGTTTAATGCATTGTATTGCATCAAAGTTACCGTCCCTGTTAGATGACTAGCAGTAGTTTTATCTTTTAGGCTAGCTCCTAACTCAATATCTTGAAGTAGAAGACGCAGTTCCAAACGAGCTTTTTTAAGCACTCTTGCTTGTACCTTTTTTTCGGCAGAATGTTTTTGCACTTCAGTGTATTGCCACGAAATAAATCCAATTAGGACAGAAGATAAAAACCACAGTACAAATGGCTCATTAAGTACCTTCCATTTATTTTTGTTCACTATTACATTCCTTTTGGGACATATATTGAGAGCAGCTAACTTTTCAATAACGGGCGCAGACATGTGGGGCATAATGGCGAAGCCGCCCCGAGTGTATACATCCCAGCGAACGCAGCGAGCGTGTTGATTGGCTTGTTATGCGTAAAAACACCAAACCACCTTTTAGTTAAATGGTGCAGCCACTAAATTTATTACGTTTTTGAGTAACCATTACATTTTTACCAAAGAGCTATCAGTAATCCAATGCCAACTGAAAACAAAACTAATAATAGCAATGCATTGAGAATAGTTGATGGTGTTACTAATTCCCAACTCCCCCCGAATGTGACCTTTATTACCACCAATAGAACTAGTGTAAACAGGATAAAAAATGAACTGATTTCTTATTCTCCGATATGCATAACGGGCAAAAATACGCAGGTTACAGTACCAAGCGAAGCGCAGGGAGCCTACGTGTTTTTGTCCCTAGCGAGCGCAGCGAGAGTTAATGCGTTTGTTAGGTGCGTTTTAGTTTAAAAAGCCCTTCTTTTTTCGATAAATAACAAAGTGCCACAATTTGAGCGGCACAGATACCTAAAACCAATGCGACCGCGATTTCATAAGAAAATCCGATGTTAACAAGACAAATTATTGGCTCAGGATGAATCCCACCCATAAAAATGAGATGCGGCATTTCGAAGAAAACGGGAAACACTGTATAGCAAAGTATGTCGTAGAACAAAAATGTGCCACACGCTGTAAGAGCTCTATAAACCCCCTTTGGCTTTACGAAGTAAAGATACAGTGTACAAAAAAGAGAAGCTAGATAAGTGGTGCCGCTTCCCATGAGACCGACAATTGGCAGGAAGGCATCTTCTTGGGATGTACTCTTCGTAACTACTTTAAGCTCTGGGTTTAGTTTAAATGATTGGGAGATCTCTGGAAATTCAATCAGGAACCTCGGTGTCTCTGGAATAAAGCTGACATAGGCAACCGAACTTCCAGGCCAAGCTGTAGTTGAAACGGTTGGGCCAAAACTAGGGAACAGTTCAATACCGGGCCAGATATTGATAATTGGTGTCCCAAACCCGAAGACTACTCCCGTATAAGCATGACCAGCTTCATGAATCAGAACAGACGCAAGAAAATAAAAAAACAAAAGACTAGCAATCAACAAAATCCTTTTAAACACAAGTAGCTCAATCCTTCTAGCACCTAACGCCGTGCTCTGCGGCATTTTTGGAGCGCAGCGGAAAAATTGTCCGGCAGCAGCGCCTTGTTAGCTAAAATAGCTCATTAAGAACATGTATTTTGTCTTTTACAACACCACCTGATTCTATGCACTCAAATTCGAATTTTTTGCATAAGCGAATACCGTCACGAGTTACCGGTCTTGTAAATACGTCCGAAGTTCCTTTGTTGCGTAAATTTTGAATGTACTGCAGTAACTTATGCAAAGACGCCCCGCGAGACTTAAACCCAACCGCTGCAACAGCACCAACATAAACCGCATTTGGGGCTTTTATCGGACTAGCAATATGATTAGTAGTAAAGTCCTTACCTGTAATCTCGCCTTTCCTTAGAAGGTCTGAAGCCTCTTTTTTCAGCGGGATGACACAAAAGTAACCCTCAATTTTGCTCTTTCTACCCTTTTTCATATTGCGAATAACATGGAATATTTGTGGATTGACGTTATGCCACTCCTTCATTTTCTTGATTGAAGACACACCACCTTCAAAAAGATCCTGCCCCATCTGATGAATCTCCTTTAATTCATTAGGAGAAGCCGGTTTTGATATATATATTGGGTCAATAAAGTCATCAGTTGCTTCAATAGTCAATGTAACCACCTCATATACAAGCCATCTACCACATAAAAAGATTATAGCTCCTGAGGAAACTAAGCATGAAAAAAGGCCAATAAATTCAATTATCCTAGATAATTCAATTGTGTACACGATAATATTTTGAGTTTTTATCCACGACGAAGAAGCGAGTGTGACTAGTCCCCCGCCTATACCAAACAAGACAGCACAGTTATTTCCATTAACGAATTTCATTCTTGAACACTCAGTTTTGGGGTATAGCTAGACACAATGACTCCCTGTGAAATGCTAGCCTCCGCATTTTCGTGGGTTAGCTGAAAGCCAGTGCCATAATTAGTTTGCTTAAGACTAAATCATTTGGAGGCTAGCATGAACAAACATAGCATGATTTTTATCGGGTTGGATACGCATAAAGAGTTTCATGAGGTTGCTTATTGTGAAGAACAGCGTGGGGCTGTGCCTGTTCATTATGGCCGTATTTCCTCGTCTAAGGTCAGTGTCAAAAAGCTGGTTCGTCAGTTTGAATCTAAATATCCCGGCGCAACACTTCACGTTGTTTATGAAGCTGGACCGTGTGGTTATTGGATATATCGCCTTATTACCAGTCTAGGACACTGTTGTTATGTCGTAGCTCCGTCTCTTATTCCCAAAAAGCCGGGAGAGCGAATTAAAACTGACCGTCGAGATGCGCTTAAGCTCGTTAGGTCATTAAAGCCTGAAGACCTTACACCCATCTATGTGCCCGAGCCGGAGGATGAAGCTATGAGGGATTTATTCCGAGCTCGAGAAGCCGCAATGAAGGATTTAAAAGAAGCCAAGTACCAGCTTAAAGCGTTACTCTTGCGCAACAATATTCGTTATGAAGGTACAGCCAATTGGTCTAAGAAACACCTTCGCTGGCTCTCTGAATTAATATTGCCTCATCCGGCCCAGCAAATAGTCTTGCAGGAGCAACTACAAACTATAGAAGAGCGCATCCGGCGACTGGAAAGGCTCGACAATGAGTTAACCCACCATGTGCACCAATGGCGTTATTATCCGGTGGTGAAAGCCGTTCAGGCGATGCGCGGTGTTCGATTGCTCGTTGCTGTTGGCGTGGTAGCAGAGCTTGGCGATTTAAACCGCTTCCACCATCCAAGAAAACTCATGGCGTATTTAGGTTTAGTCCCCAGCGAACAATCATCAGGCGGAAAGCGGCACTTAGGTGCTATTACTAAAGCGGGAAATGGCCGAGCACGGCGTTTGCTGATTGAAGGTGCGCACAGCTACCGGTATCCAGCGAATGTCTCTACCGAGTTACAGTTAAGGCAAGAAGGCTTACCCAAAGACATCGTCGATATTGCTTGGAAAGCGCAATTGCGTCTGTGCAAACGCTATCAGCGCATGAGTAAAAAAGGTAAACACTACAATTTAATCATTACGGCGATTGCCAGGGAAATGGCTGCTTACATATGGGCCATTGCAAAGGAAGTGGTACTCACACCGGTTAATCCAAAATTACGGTTAAGTAGAGTACCTGCATGATAAACGAGTTTGAGCTAACGCATACGGATCTGGCCGCGGAATGTGGCACAACCTACGAGGGTGTTATGATGGCAATAACTTAACGGTTATTGATCCACGAGCATAGACTGATGAGAAGGTGACCACGGCGGAGTGAGTAAGGTAGGCGCTGTTCATTATAATTAATGAATAATCCACGAATACCAGCATGCGTTAGTTCATTTATTATGAGCGAGAAATATAGCTAATTATGGGCTGAAAGAGTGTCAGGAAAGCACTCGTTCAGGGTTGACAAAGGGAGTCATACCAACGCCCAACATTTGTTTGTTAGCTGCCACTGTTAAATTGAAAAGTGATAGCATATACGCTAGCATATGAAGTATGAATAAAGTAGTTATTGACACCAGTGTACTTATTAGCGCCCTGATTGGCAAAACGGGCCCAGCACGAGAAGTGGTGCGGCAATGCTTGCTAGGTCAGTTGAAACCACTGATTAGCACAACCTTATTTTTGGAATATGAAGCCGTCAGTAAGCGAGACAAAATTAAAGAGTTGTGCCCGCTTACACAAGACGAAGTAAACGAATTACTTGCAGCATTTTTTAGTGTTTGTGAATGGGTGCAGATACATTATTTGTGGCGGCCAAATTTAAAAGATGAAGGCGATAACTTTCTTATTGAACTTGCAGTAGCCGGTAATGCCGAGAGCATTATTACGAATAACCTAAAAGATCTGCGAAATGCGGAATTACAATTTGATGGTTTGAGAGTGTTAGCGCCTGAAGATTATTTGAGAGGAGTTTGATATGTCCACTTTAACCGTACGTTTACCAGACGATAAACATAATCGATTGAAGGCTTTGGCTGCGCATAAAAAGTTGAGCTTAAACAAGTTGATAGAAGAATTGACTACGCAAGCGATAGCTGAATTTGATACTGAGGTAAGATTTAAGGCGATTGCTGCTACTGGAGATAAAAAGAGAGGTTTAGAAATTCTAGATAAGCTCGATTCACATTTTGGCAGCTAACACCCGCATAACGGGCAAAAATACGTAGGCTATAATACCGAGCAAAGCGAAGGGAGCCTACGTGTTTTTGTCCCAAGGAGCGCCAGCGACCGAGTTAATGCGTTTGTTAGTTGCCGTAAATTCAATAGGTGTGCTAACATTTGTGTGTACATTTCATAAGGAGTTTACCATGGATACCCGTATTCAGTTTAGAGTAGATGAAGAAACTAAACGGCTAGCTCAGATAATGGCCGAAAGCCAAGGACGCACTTTAAGTGACGCTTGTAGAGAGCTTACGGAAGAACTCGCTGAACAGCAACGAAAAATAATTACTCATGATCAGTGGCTTACTGAAGAGGTTAATGCTGCGTTCAGTAAATTAGAGAGTGGGAAAAGTAAGTTTGTCAGTCATGAAGAAGCGAACTTGGACATGGAAGCTCGAAAAATGAAAATTAGGAATAAAGCCAAAAAATGATCTTATGGGAAAAAAGTTCGTTGGACGATCGTGAGGCTATTTTCGAGTTTTTATACGAATTTAACCCATTAGCAGCAGAAAAAACTGATGCAATAATTGAGAAGAAAGTTGAAAACTTGAACCAGCAACCTCTTATGGGAGTGGAGAGAGAGGGTATACCGGGAAGACTGTTAATAATTCCAGAGGTTTCAATGATTGTTTCATATTTTATAAAAGACGACATTATTCACATTCTTCGAGTTTTACACCAAAAGCAAAAATTTCCTGTAGGCAACTAACGCCACCATATGGGGCGAATAAAGCTTGGCTACAATTAGCGACGAAG
>JYMV01047213.1_pt1 | contig 10957 bp, 10 predicted proteins | sample 338911 | NCBI WGS metagenome assembly JYMV01 (sample SAMN03354496, study PRJNA234377) | hydrothermal vent metagenome | biome: Deep sea; feature: Hydrothermal plumes at the Eastern Lau Spreading Center, Western Pacific Ocean; material: Seawater | place: Tonga | collected 2009 | depth 2000 m m
TGGGCAATACAAGCGGCAGTTGAAGACACCGATATTGATCCCATGTCTATTGACGAGTGTGTCATGGGTTGCGTGTTACAGGCGGGCGTTGGGCAAAACCCATCTCGCCAAGCAGGGCTAAAAGCAGGTTTGCCAAACACACTTTCGGCAGTCACTGTTAACAAGGTGTGCGGAAGTGGTTTACAGGCCGTGATGCAAGCAGCGCAGTCTATTAAGGCTGGAGACACCAACATTGTTGTAGCAGGAGGGATGGAAAACATGTCAAACGCCCCACATCTTGCACACGTGCGAAGCGGCATCAAGTTTGGCGAAGGAAAGTTGATTGATCACATGCAGCACGATGGACTTACTTGTCCTTTTGAAAATTGGGGTATGGGCTGTGCTGCAGAGTGGACAGCAGAAGAGTTTACTATTTCTCGCGAAGATCAAGACGCATATTCGGCACAATCTCATCAACGCGCTGCTCATGCGACCAAAGAAGGTTGGTTTGATGCAGAACACATTACCCTTCAAGCAGCACAGGTGAAACAGCGTGCAGATGTCACGCAAGATGAAGGTGTTCGTGACGAAGCAACAGCAGAATCTCTTGGAAAACTGCGCCCTGCTTTTGCAAAAGAAGGCACAGTAACCGCGGGTAACGCATCACAGATTTCTGATGGCGGTGCCGCAATAATTGTTGCTTCTCCAAATACTAATGGAGAGGTGCTCGCGCGTATTGTTGATTATCACACGCAAGGTGTTGATCCAAAAGCAATCTTTACAGCTCCCGGACTTGGCATCGCCTCGTTGCTAGAACGCAATAACCTGACAAGAGCAGATATTGACTTATTTGAAATTAATGAAGCATTTGCAGTACAGGTATTACAAAACCTGGCTCACCTAGGACTAGATCAAAGCAATGTTAACGTGTGTGGCGGCGGTGTTGCTCTAGGTCACCCAATTGGAGCCTCGGGAGCCCGAGTGCTTGTTACCCTCATTCACCAAATGCGACGTCTTGACGCAAAGCGCGGCGTCGTGAGTTTGTGTCTAGGTGGCGGAAACGCCGTCTCGATGTTGATCGAACGAGACTAGCCTTACCGCGTCGAACTAATTGGACGCGCTGCTTTCGCTGTATTTGATGCTGGCCTTCTGACCTTTACAGTTTCGCGCGAAGTCAATCGCGGTCTATCTGTTTGCATTCTTTTTGGTGTGACTGGTCGTTTCATCAGTGCACCTCCTCGTTATAGACCAATATCTTCGGCCCACAGATCTGGTTTTTCTTCTTTAAGTCGCCGCATTAACGCAATGCACCGATCATCGTTTAGAACCTGTATATCAACACCATTCGAACATAAAAGTTCCTCGGCGCCAAGAAAATTCTCATTTTCTCCAATAATAACGCGTGGAATGCCAAAAAGAAGGGTTGTGCCGGTACACATTATGCAAGGACTGAGCGTAGAAATAAGTGTTAATGACTTCCAGTCTCTTCTTCTACCAGCGTTTCTTATACAAACAACCTCGGCATGGGCGGTTGGATCTCCACGCTGTACACGCTGATTGTGTCCACGAGAAACAATGGCACCACTTTCATCAACAAGTGTTGAGCCAATGGGAATTCCACCCTCCGACCAAGATTTTTCAGCTTGTTCAATTGCTACGTCGAGCCAAACCTGTTCAAATTTCATTCTGTGTCAACAATTACAGTTTGCTCAGTACCGACATAGTTTGGCGACGGGACTTCTACATCAGGAATGAGCCAAACCCGCCCACGCGTTACTTTCCACGGGCTCGAAAGTGTTTTGGACAAATATAGGGTTGCAGATTCGTAACTACCACCACTAGGAAAAGTGATATTCGCCTCTGCTTTAAAACCACGAACACGAAGTTCGGTTATGTGATACGCCTGTCGCCCATTTTCTTGCAATGGTTTTGCACCCTTAACTCTCGAGGTCACGATGTCATACGTTTCACTTCCCATACCAACAGGCAGGTTGTAGATAACTGTTTCAAGTCCTCCAAAGTGATCGCGGGCATACTCAATGCTTGTCACCAATATAGTTGGCACTGGTTCAAAGTTTGCGTTTGAAAATGTCACAGCTGATTGAACCTCAATTGGCGGATACGTTGCAATCGGTGAACAACACGACATGATGAGCGTGACTGCGGTAAGGAGTAAGTATTTCATAGGGAAAGTGTAGCAAAAAGTCGCAGTGCGATTACACCTTAATACCACCGCACAGGCAAATCGTGGTTCACTCCGACTAAATCAACTAATTTTCCAGCCATAAAATCGACCAAATCATCAATGGTTTTTGGTTGTACATAAAAACCTGGAGATAGCGGTGCAACGATAGCACCCGCCCTTGAGAGAGTTGCAATGTTTTCAACATCAATATTGCTTAGTGGTGTTTCTCGGTGTGCAACCACGAGAGTTCGTCGCTCTTTTAGAGTAACCGAAGCAGCCCGTTGCACCAACGTGTTCGTTAGGCCGCTAGCGATTGCGCCAACGCTATTACTTGAGCACGGAACGATGATCATACCATCATGAAGAAACGTGCCAGAGGCAATAGAAGAACCCAAGTCTTTGTCGTTATGGATCACCAACAACTGTTCATCAACACCAAACTCTTCGGCACACAATGTTGTGATGTTTGACTCTTCAAACAACAATCTTCTGCCCATTGTTGAAACAGTGAGATGAACTTCAACGCCCGCATCTGTTAAGAGTTGGATGACTCGAACGGTGTACGGTGCGCCGGATGCACCAGTTACTCCAACCACAACTCTTTTTGAATTCATGACGGTTCCTCTGTTTCGATAATACTTAGCACCATACTTGGTGGTGGGTCGCGAAGTAGCACGACATCTCCTTCTTTCAAACCACCGCTAATTGTAGTGAATGTTTCACTGAACTTTCCGATTTCTACAGCTTGTTGAGCGAAGCCACCATCTTTCTGAATCCATACCCACACCAACGACCCTGTGCGATGGACCGCGTGTATTGGAACAAAGAGGGTGTTTTCTACAGTGCCAACAAGTATTTCTGCCGAACAACGCATAGATGGTTTTAATCCAACCGTGTTTTCTGCTGTAATTAAAATATTAACTGTGTAATCTCGCCTGTTGGGGTCTCTCCACCCACCTCCAGAAGCTAAGACGCCAACCGACGTTACTTTGCCTACAAAAACACTATCTGGGAAGGCATCGCAAGTAATTGAAGCCCTCTGGTCTACTTCGATAAGACCACTGAGCGCCTCGTTTACTTTCACCCTGGCAACCATTTGTGTAATGTTTGGAATGATCATGACCAACTCGTTGCGGTGTAATTGTTTCCCAACCTTGACTCCATCACCATCTCCAAACCGTTCCTCACCTAAACTTGATGCGTATACAACCATTCCACTCGCCGGCGAAGTGACAACGCACATTTCTAATTGTCCCCTGAGTTTTTCGAGCCCCTCCTCTTTATTTGCAAGTGTGGCTTCAGCTGCGAGGACGTTCGCCTGAGCATTTGTAATTTGGGATGCATATCGTTCATTTGCACGGTCTAACTCATCCTTTGCTTGTTGAAGGTCAGATTCTTTTTTTTGTTTATCCTGTTTAAATGTATAGTTGTTATAGACCTCAACATCAAGCACAGCTTTTTTGAGTTGCGCGTCGGCGTTGAGGAGGGCAATTTCATCGCGGTCAAGTTCATCCTTACTTAAAAACTCTTGTTCATAGAGTTTTACTGAAGATTTATATTTTCCAGAGAGTCTCGTGAAATCTTTCTCTGCAGTTTGCACAGCAAGGGTTAAAGATTGTCTTTTAGCAACAACCTCACCCTCCCTCCAAGCCCTTAACCCCAACTCGGCAAGATCAACATCAAGTTGTTTGACCGCCAAATCAGAATCACGCTGCTTCTTAAAGATAAGTAGGTTTGATTGTGAGTTTTCAAGATTATTCGTACTAGTTGTTACTGCGTCCTCCGCATTTCGAATTGCGTTCTTAATTGTTTCATCGTTGAGCCGAAGCAAAACATCGCCAGCCTCTACTCTTGACCCCTCATCCACCAACTCGATAATGACAGCTCCAGATTCAAGGGCATTATGAATATTGACCTGCTCAAGGGCAGAAAGTTCACCAGATGTTGGAATGGTAATTGTAAAACCCCCTCGACTTACCTCATACAAAGCACCAACACCAAGAGAAATCTTTCCACCACCCCTACTGCTTGGAATTACCCAAACAACAAGAAAGACCGCAAGAACCGAAGCAATTAAAACTATCGGAACCGAAACTCCCCTTCGAGAGGGCAATAATTGGGTGTGGTTTTTTAGCATCTTTATCATATTACATGTTCGTCTCTATAGGATACATGTTTCCATTTTGTTGAATTCTTAGTTGGCCCGCTTGTAATAAATAATCGACAATTGATAACTCAAGATCTCTTCTTGCACTGTCTCTTGCATCTTGAGCACCTTGTAATTCGGAAATAGCCCTTGTTTGATCCAATACAGAAACACGATCTGGATCGGCGTTGATTGAATTTAGCCCGAGTTGTGCAATTTCCACATTTCTTTCTTGTAGGTCTAATGTAAATTGAAAGACTTCAATATTACGAAGTGAAGACCTCACTTCGATAGCAACTGTTTCTTTTGAAGTACGAAGCGATCGCTTAGCCCTTTCTAGCAGAATTTGGCTTTGTCTTACTGTAATCCGATCATTTTCTCGATCAAGGGGAATTCCAAGCGACAAGCCAATCGAATAATTGACATCACGTTCATCAAAATCAGTAATGCTATTGTTGTTCGTAGGAAAAGAGGCACTTGCAGTAAGATCAAGATCTGTAAGGGTGCCATTTTTTGCGTTTTGCACTCGTCGAATCGTGTCATCCACCTTGTTTATTTCGTTTTGTAAATCTAGTCGATATGTTAACGCCTTTGAAACAGCAGTCTGCATATCGACCTCGAGAGGGCGCAGTCCAAGGGACGTTGGCTCTATACGCACCATCTCCTCAATTGGCCAACCGATTCTGACTTTGAATCTGTCTACTGCTAGCCGATATCGTTCCCAAGATTGACTCAACCGAGCAACAGCAGCGAGCGCTTGGTTTTCTGCGTCAGCCGAATCGTACAAACGAGTTCGACCCGATTCATAGAGCGCAGACTGCCTACTCGCGAGTTGTTGGAGTGACTCAACACCCCGCTGCGCATTAGCCAATGATTGCCGCCGTACGACAAGGTTAAGATAATCACCTGCGATGTTTCGAAAAAAAGTTCTTCTGAACCGTTCGAATGTTCGAGCACCGTATATTAAATTGCGCCTTGCTTGAATAAGCGTTTCTCTTGCAACCGTTCCATACCCGCGCATCAGTGGCATTTCAAGTGAAAGCCCAAGAGTAGTGCCTTTCGTGCTTTCACCCGTCGTAGTTTCGTGCAATGATTCAGCGACAGTGGTGAGCGCGGTAGCAGAAACCGTTCCACCACGGGGAAGACGATGTGTTAGTTCAAAATCGTGGACAACGGTTAAAGAGGTGTCATATAAACCACTTGTAGAATCAGCAACCGTCGTTACGCCGATGCTTTCAAAAAACCTTGGCCCCCACAAATGTAGTTCTTTTAACAGTGACAATGTTGTGTTTAGATAATCATATTCTGCAAACCTATATTCTTGAGCATGGCCCGTTGCCCACAGAAGCGCATCATGAAGCGTCACTGGGGTGCCGTGCTTCTCAAGTTCAGAAGCAGCAGCATCGAGTTTAAGACCAATTGTTTCATTATCAATCGGAATAGAAGCAATAAGCGAAAGATCATCAATTGTTGGATTGTTTGTGTGAGGAAAAGGATCTGAGGGCATCGTTGTTGTCGGCGAATTCCAATAATCTGCTTGGGGGAGCAGCACCTCATCACCAAGGGATTTATTGGCCTCTGCCATCATTGTCTCTACCCGGTGGTCAATTGCACTAAAACCCGAATCACAGGCTTGGAGAAAAAACAGCATGAGTGCACACAATCGCAACATGTGGGTGATGATACTTGATGTCAACGGGCCACTCACCTTGTAGAATTGTTTTATTCACCATGCCAACACACTCACAAGACCATCAAAACCTATGGATTTTTGAACATCCAGTCATTCAGGACAAATTAACACGAATTAGAGATGTCGATACAGGACACGCCACGTTCCGTTCACTCCTAAACGAAATTGCAGGCTTGATGTTTTTTCAACTTTCAAGGAAGTTTAAAACGGTTACCGTTGAAGTTCGATCACCACTAGAAAAAATAACAGGCTCAAAACTAGCTGACCCAATAACACTAGTCCCAATTCTGCGGGCTGGCGTTGGGATGACCGATGGTATTCTTGGGATGATTCCAGAGGCAAGGGTGGGGCACATTGGTTTATATAGAGATGAGGAAACGAAAGAACCCGTTCCTTATTACTGCAAACTTCCAACCGACATTGCCAACGGTCCTGTTCTACTTATTGATCCGATGCTTGCTACGGGTGGTTCTGCGTCATACGCAGCTACACTCTTACAAGAGCACGGGTGTCGCGACGTACAAATGGTTTGCCTTGTTGCTTCCCCCGAGGGCGTAAGAAAAATGGAAGAAGAACACCCAGAATTACGTATATTTACCGCCTCATTAGACCGCTGTTTAAACGAAGATGGTTACATTCTTCCTGGACTGGGTGACGCAGGAGACCGAATTTTCGGAACGGTATAACAACATGACTGAAAAAAAGAACAAATCATTTGAAAGACGCGGTGGCTACGCGACGCCAACAGGATCGATCGCCTCACAGCGTCACAACCTAACACTAACAAACATTAAAATGTTAGGTGATGAATTACCAAAATTCACGCCCTCTTCAACCGAAGAAATAAAACCAGACTTTTCAGTTTCAAATCCACCAACACAACTATATGTAGGAGACTGTAGGGAAATTATTCCACGTCTTGAAGAACAGGGCAGTGTTGATTTAATTTTTGCAGACCCACCCTTTAACTGGGATGTTCCATATGACGGTTGGAAAGACGGCATGTCTCGGGACGAATACGAACGGTTTACGTTTGATTGGCTTGACGCGTGTATTGACATGTTGTCTCCAACAGGGACGTTGTGGGTGAACATTCCAGACGACACTGTTGCTGAAGTAGTCCTGCATTTAAAACGTCGTGGATTGACGATGATCAACTGGTGTGTCTGGCACTTTCGCTTTGGTCAATACCGCAGCGGCTCTTTCATCATGAGCAAAGTGCACGCACTTTATTTTGTGAAAGACGTGGAAAATCGAATATGGAACAGCAACGCAATTCTTGAACAAAGCGATCGTGCAAGTATTTATAACGATCATCGAACGCACGAGAAACCAAGCAACAAAGGCATGCGCGTGCCTATGGATGTCTGGTATGGAAAATATTGGGGCAGGATTCAAGGAAATAACAAAGAGCGTCGCCATGGTCACCACAATCAAATTCCAGAAGTATATTTAGAACGAGTTATTCTTGCATGTTCAAACGAAGGAGATTTAGTTCTAGACCCATTTGCCGGAAGTGGAACAACAAGTACTGTTGCTCGCGCCCACAATCGAAGATCTATTTGCATTGAACACTCTAGGATAAACGCAACAAGTGCATGGGAACGTATTACAAAAATTGCAATGGTTAGAAAAAACTGTTCTGTAGGTCAAAGTTCTGCAATTTTTCAAGGTAGACAGTCATGATGGGTGTTCAGACGATCAACATGTCAGATCCATCTGCCGTGAGTTCACTCTTGCTTCGCGCCGCGGAACACATGAAAACAGCAAGCGGGCGAAGGGGTTCTACGCAGCATATTCCAGACAAAGGAAAAGTTCTGGTAACAGGAGATCTTCACGACAATCCTTTTCATTACAGTAAAATTGTAAAAATTGCGAGGCTTGATCGCAGCGAGGATCACCACCTTGTACTCCAAGAAATGATCCACGGAGACAAACTAATTGGTGGTGTAGACACAAGTTTCCGCATGCTTATTCGTATAGCCACATTAGTTGTTGCTTACCCAAATCAGGCTCATCCCATATTGGCAAATCACGAACTGTCTCAACTGACAAGGCGTGGAATCACAAAGGGAAGTGGTAATATTGTCCAAATGTTCATCGAAGGTGTCGAGTGGGTGTTTGGAACTGAATCTAACGAAGTGCTACATGCGATCGACCAATTTATTTTAGCAATGCCCCTTGCAGTTAAGTCTGCGAGTGGTTTGATGTGTTGCCACAGTTTGCCTAACGCAGCACTGATGCATGTCTTTGACACAGGAATTCTAGATCGAGCAATGACTGATGAAGACCGTGACAATGCCGATGGTTCAGCAACCCTCATGGTTTGGGGACGATCGCATACGACGGAACAGATTCAAGAGTTGACGAAGTTGTGGGATGTTACGCTGTTTTGTTTAGGTCACGCACACGTTTCGGATGGCATAGAAATGTTAATGCCAGGGGTCTTATTGCTTAATAGTGACCACGAACAAGGAGCGGTGTTACCAATCGATTTGAGTGATATTCCAGATGCAGAGACCGCGCTTTGGTCTGCGATCAAACTTGCATCCCTGCCATACGAACCAGACCATGTCGGATAAACAGAATCAATCACTGGTAGTTTCATTAGAACTTGCGCAGCGCAGTGGTAGTGTTGCCGCAAAATTAGGTGAGGGTGAAATTATTGAAGTAGAAGCAATTCAGGGAGATCGAGATAGAGATTCGGTTATGCCCGCATTGGACAAAGCAATCAATCTTGTTGGGGGTAACCCCCAAAAAATCGATTCCGTACTTGTTTCTATTGGACCCGGTGGTTTTACCGGTCTTCGGGTTGCGGTTGCAACCGCAAAAATGATTTCGCTAGCAACGGGTGCAAACATTGTTCCGGTCGAAACCGCGATTGGTGTTGTAGGTGCCGATGAACACGCACCACAAAAATCACTTGTAATTTCCGCGATTAAAAACTCTACATGTTGGCTATCAGATGTAGACAAAGATCACTGGACTTGCAAGAGTAGGCTCATAAAATTTGAAGATTTTGAACAACTTATCCATGGGCAGTGTGTGATCTATAGTGATTCCTTTCTTCCAGATGAAGTCGTCAGCATGTGCAACGACAAAGGGGCTGAAATCCGAAGGGTCTCTTCGAGAGCCTCTTCAATCATGTACGTTGGACTAGGATTTTTGGCTGAAGGTAAAACCGTTGACCCAAACGCGCTGCTTCCGTTATATCCACGTGAGCCCGAAGCGGTCCGAAACTGGAAAGTGCAGCATCGCCAATAGGTGACAGTGTGCGTTTTTAAGTCAAAAACAACGTTTTTGGATTGGTGGTTCACCCGTTTTTACAAATTTGGTCCGAATTGAGAAGTTGGGTTAAGTGGGTAGTTCGCGTAGACGAAGAATCAGTCATGTGGGGGATTTTCAGTGGAATTCTAGAAAGGTACATCATGACAGACACGCAAAACACAGCCGAATTAAGTAACAAGCAAGTCTTTACTACAGGTGAAGCCGCGAAAATTTGTAAGGTTTCACAACAAACAATCATTCGTTGTTTTGACAATGGGCGACTACATGGATTTAAAGTTCCCGGATCTCGATTCCGTCGTATACCACGAGCGGAACTCATCCGATTCATGCAACACAACCAAATGGATATGTCGCGGCTTGAATCGGGGCCACTACGCGTTCTTGTTGTTGGTGTTTCCCCATCGCAAAGTGATTCAGTAATTCAAGAGTATGCACAGGACCGAAAAATTGTGATTACACACGCAGACGACGCGTGGTCCGCTGGATATCTCACACATGAAGTTAAACCAAACCTTATTCTCCTTAATCCTACTTCATCAGGGGTAGATGAGTCCGTCATACAAAAAACCATAGACAGTAACCCAGAACTTTCAGACACCAATATTGTGACTGTAGGTTCCAATCACGGCTCTAGCTCTTCGTTTGGTTATGGAATACATACTGATGCTATTAAGCAAGCCGTACAACAACTTATGAGTGCTTGATTGAAGGGCGCAACAAATGAATAATTTACAACAATCACAAAACAAAATCCTCTTAATCGGCGAAGCAAACGAGCAGACAACTGCAATTCGTGCTTCTATCGAAGTTGCAGGTCACGTTGTTGTGCATGCCGGAACAATCAAGGCTGCTGAAATTGCACTCGAGAAAACCGCCTTTAGACTCATTGTTGTTGATTGCGACTCAAGAGAATCTGTTGTTAAATCCATTTCTGAGTTTACGTCCCTCCTATCACCAAAGACACCAACGATTGGTTACACAACTTCGCGATCACAGACGTTGGTGATGGAAGTCATGCGAAACGGAGCGGTCGACGTTCTTTGTTTGCCACGAGATTTAGCTGTTGTTAAAGATCGTGTAGAAAGCACCCTGAGTAAAAACCGCAATGCTAAACTTGAAGAAAAGCGAAACAAAGAGGTTCGCCGACTATATGAAGAAGCACACATGGCTCATGGCGAAGCCGTCGAAGAAATAGAAAACTTAAACCACGCACTCGCCAATGGTCAATGTGATCAGGAGCAACAAATACGCCTTGTTGCAATGGCCGCAGAATTTCAAACACTGGTAAGTCAAGAATTAGAAGTAGAATCGATGCTGCGAACATCGTTGGAGTATCTATTACACCGACTTGGGCCAACCAACGCAGCGGTATATATACGCGAAGGAGACATTGGTTGGGGCGTTGGGGCGTACATTAATTATGACCGCCAAGGTGAAAACTTCTCTGAATTTTTACAAACACTTGGCGAACAGTCGTGTTCATTAATTGCACAAGAAAAATCTCTACGTTTTTTCACAGACGGAGTATCTTTTACCAATTGGATAGATACAGAAGACCTCGATTTTGATGGAAATGAAGTCGTTGCAGTCGGGTGTTTTGATGGAGATCGCTGTTTGGCAGTAATTGTGTTTTTCCGAAGCGACTCAAAACGATTTAACAGTGAAT
>JYMV01004834.1_pt1 | contig 10954 bp, 7 predicted proteins | sample 338911 | NCBI WGS metagenome assembly JYMV01 (sample SAMN03354496, study PRJNA234377) | hydrothermal vent metagenome | biome: Deep sea; feature: Hydrothermal plumes at the Eastern Lau Spreading Center, Western Pacific Ocean; material: Seawater | place: Tonga | collected 2009 | depth 2000 m m
AATGATATCAGCCGTACTGCGGATTTGCTCAATAATTTGTTCTGAAATTCGTGCCATGAGTAGGTGAAAAAATACGGCAATATGACTGTTTGGGGAATATTTTTTATTGATAAAAAGATTATAAATTAGGTTTCATTCTGAAAAGCAGAAATTGACCAAACCGATAAAGAAATAGACCAAATGGTTTATGAGCTATATGGCTTGACAGAGGAAGAGATAAAAATTGTGGAAGGGCACTCATAATCCTTTACATATTGTAACGAGTACATGCTTTCCCATTCTCACTAAATCGTCGTAAATTACAGGAGGATGAAAATTTTACCCTTACATATTACCAAACAGATATGGCTTATTCTGGGCTGCGTGATTATAGGGTTTAGTACATTTTACCTGATAACTACCAAAAGTGGGCATGAAAATTCTGCTAATTATAAACCCCCATTTATTAGCCGTCCTCATGGATCAGCTATCCCCAAAGAACCGGGGGCATTGCCCAATGACTGGATGGGATATCAGCGAATATACCCTCACGGAAAAATAAAACAGAGCCATTATTTGACTGCCCTGAAAGACGCTCAATATTTGCATAATAATTCTGTAAACCGAGATTTGGAGTGGCAGCTATTAGGACCCACCAATATCGGTGGCAGAATTACAGACTTGGCCAATCACCCTGCTGAACCCGAAATTATATATGTGGCAGCTGCATCTGGAGGAATTTATAAAAGTATAAATAATGGTGACAGTTGGGAGCAAATTTTTAATGATGCACCCGTCATCAGCATGGGAGACATTGCCCTTGACCCCAACAATCCCCAGATCATTTTTGCCGGAACCGGAGAAGCCAATGCTTCCAGTTATAGTTTTATTGGGGATGGGCTGTGGAAATCTGAAGATGGGGGTGCAAATTGGGCTCACGTCGGATTGGAAACATCAGCATACATTGCTCGTATCATTGTGGATTATGAAAACTCCAACCGTGTATTTGTAGCCGCCTGCGGAACCCTGTTTTCATCCAATAGTGAGCGGGGAGTATATCGCAGTGAAGACGGTGGTGCCAACTGGGAACAGGTTTTATTTTTAACGGATTCTACGGCAGCCATTGATTTGGTCCAGCATCCTACCAATCCCAATATTCTCTACGCCGCAATGTGGGAACGGGTACGAGGGCTTAGCTATCGAAAATCAGGGGGTGAATCATCCGGTATATGGAAAACTACAGATGGAGGCGATAACTGGACTGAACTTACAAATGGCCTTCCCTCCGGTGACAATGTTGGCAGAATTGGACTGGATATTTCAAAATCCAATCCAGATATTCTATATGCATTTTACGATAAGCATATGGATGAGGGTGAGGATTTCTCCTTTTTGGGGATTTACAAAACTAACGATGGCGGGTCATCTTGGAATCAGACAAATGACAACAATATTACGGGGATGAATTCCCGTTTTGGCTGGTATTTTGGGCAAGTACGAGTGGATCCAACCAATCCCAATAGAGCGTATGCTTTGGGAGTTGATTTGGTAAGAACTGAAAATGGTGGGAATAGCTGGGAGACAATAGCCGGCTACTGGAATTCAAATGAAATTCATGTGGATCATCATGCCCTTATTATTGACCCCAATACGGGGTACATCCTGGAAGGGAATGACGGGGGATTATTCACCAGTACAAATTATGGTGATACGTGGACGCATATCAATAACATCCCCCTCACTCAGTTCTATGCCATTGAGGTGGATTTTCAACAGCCGCAGCAAATTTATGGTGGCACACAGGACAATAACACCATTCGAACTCTAACTGGAAATCTGGATGACTGGCATTCTATTTTAGGGGGAGATGGATTCTACACTCTGGTGAATCCGCAAAACTCAGATATCATCTATGCCGAATATCAATGGGGGATTTTATATCGTTCTACTAATGGTGGTGATTGGATGGAAGATATTAGCTATTATTGGGAGGAGGATCGTACCAATTGGTCATCACCTTTTGTGATGGATCCGGCTGACCCTTCAACACTTTATTTTGGAACATATCGCGTTTGGAAAACAACCAGCGGAGGTAACAACTGGCTTCCCATCAGCAGTGATTTAACCAACGGAGATGATGGGAGTAGCTACCATACCATTACCACCTTGGCAGTTTCTCCCCATTTTAGTGAATTCATTTTGGCTGGCACAGACGATGCACATATTCATTTAACGGTTGACGGGGGAAACAACTGGTCTGAAATATCTGCAATAATTCCTGATAGATGGATTACCCGAATGGCGTTTGATCCATTCCATGAGAATACTATTTATGTTACACTTTCCGGCTTTCGCTGGGATGAACCATTGTCACATGTATTTCGTTCAACTGATTTGGGCGAAAATTGGGAAAGTATTAGTTCAAATCTTCCTGAACTCCCGGTGAATTGTATTGTACTAGATCCCGAGGAAGAGGGACATATTTATATAGGAACTGATGCCGGAATATTTTACACCTCTAATGGTGGAGAATATTGGCAGAGTTTTTCTCTCAATTTGCCCACGGTCCCCGTAATAGATTTGAAGATTCATAATCCCACCCGTACCCTCATAGCTGGTACTTATGGCATGTCTGCCCATTCCCTGGCATTAGATCAATATTTATCTGGGGATGTGAATCAGGATAGTGTGGTAAATATTCAGGATATCATTATCATCCTCCAGGCAATTTTAGAAAATATTGAGCTTACTGATAATCAGTTTGACCTGGCAGATATGAATGGAGATGGTACCCTGAATATTCTTGATGTAGTGATTGTGGTGAATGTTATACTGGGTGCTGCCTGACCGGCGTGTGTCATCTTGTTCAGTTCTGTCTTTTTCACCCAATAAATTCCAGGTTTGCATATTCATTTCAATACCCATATAATGGTGCAATTTCTCTTCATTAGAAAATTCAGTCATTTTATTTATTCACAAAGACAATATGAGATTCTAATAGTCCCCAATCGGTGTAGGTCTTTACAATCATTCGGCCATCTTTAGACCAATAAAACAAATCCTTTTCTCCTTTTCGCCCAGACGCAAAGGAAATAGGCCGGTCAAAATCATCCGGGAGTTCTAATTGTAATGCAGCGCCAGTCCATCTGGATATTGCCCGTGATTGACAGGCTGAAAATATCACTACACAAAGCAGTATTGTTAATGAAAATATTAATTTTCTCATAATGTTATATCCTTTCTTTTAAGGGGGTTTTTAAATTGGGAAAAATTAGTTGCCGGTTGAATCGGCAGGTGCTTCTTCATCTTCATTATTACAATGCACACAGGGATTATCAAACACTGAAAGATTATGAGTATGGTATTTGGTAAACCCAAATTCATCCGTGAGTTTAATAATTAATTCATGATTACCTTTATCTACATCTCTGGGCGTCCATTTAAATAGATGTGCATATTCCGAAAGGTTGTAATACTTAAAGGATGCAGTATCAATTTTAATGGATTCAGGACTGCTGAGTTTTTTTCCATATAAATCTTCAGCTGTGAGAAATGCCGTATATTCCAATCCGGTAAAGGCTTCTGTGGATAGTTCAGATGTTAGCATGGGTGGTTTGTAAACAAAAATTTGAAATGGTATTGCCGTTCCCGTATTATCATGTCCATCCCTCACCTGCAAAATAAATTTGTGAAGACCAATATCTGATTTCACGGGTGCCCATGTAAGCATTCCGCTGTGGAGTTCTAAAGCCAACCCTAGACGCAATGAATCTAAATGAAAAGTGAGGGTATCCTCGGGGTTGGGATCATGGGCTTCAATTTGCATGCGAAGGGTATCTCCAGTTTTAACTGTGACACTATCCAAAGAAGTTATAACTGGAAATGAATTTATAAAAACCGGAAACACCTGAATGGCATCCTGGGCCCCATCACTTACTGAGATAGCTACCATATACTCTCCGGGATGATTGTCATCGGTTTCCCAAGCTAAAATATTATTTTCAATTTTCATTCCATCCGGTCCTTGTGCCAGAGAAAAAATAATTGTATTCTCAGCCAATGAATCGTTGGGACTAATTGTGTTTTCATCCATAGCAAATAATGGATATTCATACCGTTCCCCTTCGGGTACAGACACAACTGGCTCGCTGGTAATAACAGGTGGTGTATTTACATAAATTGAGGCTGCCCACTGAACAGAATCTATTCCATCCGTCAGCTGAATTTCGTATGGGTGATGCCCCAAATTATGACTTTCCCAGCTCAAAACACCCTGAGGACTCAACATCATTTTTGTAGGACCTTTTAACAATTTCCACTCTAATTCTGTATTGCTGTTCAAATCAAAACTTTCCAAAGGAAAATTTAATTGTCCTCCTTTGGGTAAAATGAATATTTTCTGTGGTCTTGAAGATATAACTGGTGGTGCATTTACATAAATTTTATATTGAAGTGTAGAAGTTGCAATACCATCTGTCACTTCTATTGCAAAATTATAATAGTCCACTTGTGTGGGTAATGGCACCCAGTTTATTGTACCTTCGGCATCTATCCGCATATTTTCAGGAGCATTTATAAGATGATATTCAAATTTTTCAGATCGAGGTGATTGATTCAGAGTAAGGATTGTATGGAACATCTGATCTACTGTGGCTGTAAAATGTGTTTTATTTTCATTCAAGTTAATCTCGGGATGGACAGAAATAACAAATGAGGATGTATCTGAAGTAAACCCATCTGTGCTTGTAATTATAAAACTATAATCCCCTGCTTTTACATGAGGTTCCCATGAAAATTGAGCTTGATGATTTATTAATTCAGCATAAGAAATTTCCAAATAATCTGTTTCTACCATAGTTGGCTCTTCTATTTTTATGGGAATAAAAGTTGTGTCTTCAATTGTTTCGGAAATAACCAAAGAATCAATACTTGGGGTGGGAACAATAAAATCGTCTTCTAATTTAATTTCAGGTATTTCTATGAGCAAGCTATCCCCATAAAATGATAATGAATCTTTTAGTACCCATATATTTTTCCCATCCTTTAATATTTTTGTATGGGTTTTGAGTTTTTCTCTATATTCTTCCTCTTTTGTTTTAAATTCTTCAACCGAAGATGCCTGTTTTTTCTTTTTAAAGGGGTCCGTCTCAGCTGTTAATTTTCCTTCAGCAAATTCTTCAAATTCAGTCTGAACTGTATCAACATAAACTTGTTTTTCAGGTTCAACTTCTATTTTGTCAATTTTAGTTTCCACATCAAGTATAGGAGGGTCAACAATATTTGGTTCAATATCAATAATTTCCTCTGCAACAATTTCAACTATATTTTCTTCTTCAATTTTATTATCAATAGGAACCAGGATGACCTCAGGTTGAAGTAAATTAATTGTCGCTTTTTTTGAACCACTAATTATTTCAACAGTTAATTGTGCATCTCCATTTTTATCATTAATGGGTATAATCCATTCAAACAATTCACCATTTACAATAGTAACACTATTTTTTTCCAACCCCAGAGATACCGGGTCATTCACATACATTAGATAGGAAACTGGTTTTTCACTGAGGGCTTCTATTTGGCTCACAAATATTTTTCCATTATCTGTGTCTAATTCACGACTGCCTTTTTCCCGCAATTCTAATTTATAAGAAAGTTCATGATATCCCAATTGTTCTGGTTTGGGGATCCAATTCAACTTTAATTCATCTAAATCAAACTCCATTCCGCTTGGCATATATTTTTCGGTGAAGTTGCGAAAGGTGGCAGAAGATTCCCACTGGATTGAATGAGAAAAATCATCACCCAAATTAATCACATAATCTGGTTTTCGATAATAAATCCGCTGAATTGGGATGGGAGGCGGTGTATCTGTAATTAATTCCATAGCCAGTGGAGTGGTCCATATTTCAGGATGTTTACCATCGTGGGTTAATACAATTTTTTGGATAGTAATTAGTGAAGTCACCTTTTTGTAATCCGTTTCTGCAAATTCAGGGGATATAAAATCCGATGATAAAATTCCCCGGGTAAGAGGGTCAATGCTATAATTCCCTATTTTGCCAGTGAAACTGATACTGGTGAGATACACAAAGCCATTATCAGGATTAATAATAATATTTTGGATTTTCTCATTTGAAATTGGAATGGACTCTTTACCCCAAATATCGCTCATGAGTTCGCCGTTCCTGTTCACCATTACTAAATCATCACTACCATCAAAATTTAAATCTACCCCTTTTTCATGGAGAAAGCGTAGGCGAGGGTATTTTGATAAATTCTCCTCTTTTTCGTTTCCATTGGAATAAATAAAATAACCGCTTGGTGTAGATCCATTATCCAAAATGAAAATATCTTCGCCACCATCTCCATCAAAATCACCCAGAGCAACATCAATTGGTGCCATAGTATTATTTAGAAATTCTTTTCCAATGGATCCCACTTCCATAATCTCCCCTTCCAAAAAGGCACACATTATTACCTTTCGATTTGGGCTTCCCTGAGAAAGTAAAAATAATGATTGTCCGCTCGCATCAGGCTGCATTTTGTATAATTTTCTGGGGTTATTAATTCCAGAATTGTTTTTCAATCCGGTTATTATGGGGGAGTGTCCATAAAATCCAATGGCATCACTAAAAAAAACATAAAAAATATCACTACCGCCATCCTGATATGCGGTGGCGATTAATTCAACAACACCATTATTGTCAAAATCTTCTAAAATAAAATCCACGAAATACCCCTTTTTACTTTCAGGAATGGTATATTCCCACAGAATTTCAGTTTTAGAGGATGATAGATCTATATGATAGAGAGTGCGAGGGGAAGGCGAATTGTTAACTGCAATAAAATCTGGATTTCCATTCCCATTTAGGTCATAACAATTTATTTTGGGGACTAAAGAAAATTCCAGAGGAACAGCAGTCGCAACCAGGAAATTAAAACCAAGGATGACGAAAAATATTTTTTCTCCGATTGTCATTCTGTTTTCATTGATGGAATATTATCAATAAATTTAGCAGGATTAATTGCTTTATACAAGCCTAACAACAACCCAATTTTAAAAAGTGGAATAATATATCTATGATTAAATTTTTAATACTAAATGTAATGTTGTGCAGTATAATGACCGCTCAAACAACCATTAAAATTTACAACCAGGGGCGTGCATTGGTTCAAGAAGAACGACAAAAGAAGTTTTCTCAGGAAGGAAAACAAAAATTAATAATTTCAACTATTCCCCGTGCTGCCGAATCCTCGTCAATAAATATATTTTCTGACCATTTTGAAGTTATATCAAAAGAATACCTCCACCATCCCATTTCGATAGCATCATTGTTAAATGCCAACACTGGGAAAGAAATTGAACTGGTGAAATATGGTGAAGATGGAAGTATCAGCTTTTCAACAAAAGGGGAACTCATTTCTAATGTTGGTGCCCCTGTATTTGAAATTGATGGAAAAATTGTAGTGAATCCACCATATAGTTATCGATTTCCTGACATTCCTGATGGTATTACAGATTATCCCTATCTGAGTTGTGTCATTGATAATTCAAAAAAACAGACAAATTATAATTTAGTTTATATAACAAAGGGTATCGATTGGCATGCTGAATACAATCTGTATTTGACTTCAGATAATAGCAGTGAAATTGAGGGGTGGTATTCCATCCGCAATGATAATGAAATAACGTATGAAGATGCAGAAATATCATTGGTATCCGGCTCGGTTAATTTTGAATCTTCAGTAAGCAGTCCTAATTTTACAAAACGAAGGGCAGCTTCCATGGCAAGCAGTGCTGATTCTCATTTCATCCAACCAGAAACCAGCGAGTCAGAAGAATATGTTCTTTTTAATATTCCCGGAAAAATCGATTTAACTGCAAAGTCTCAAATACGGCATAAATTTGTAACAAAAAATAAACTTCCATATAATACCGTCTATCATATTTCCCATTCTCTTAGTAGATATCGCCGAAATACACCCGCTCAAACAACGGATATCCCCGTATTTGTACGATATGAACTTATGGCAAAGAATATTGGCAACTTTCAAATTCCTGGCGGCACCTTTAATGTATATGAAAAAGAAAATGGCAACCTGACCTATATTGGTGTAGGAACATCAGGCATTGTGCAGGGAGATGATAAAATCAAACTTGAAACTGGAAAAACGCATGATATTCTATGTACTTTTACAATTCAGGGATATAAAGTTAGCAAGGATAGCGGCAAGGCAGACTTGGAAGCTGTATTTGAAAATCGAAAAGATGAAATTGTTACGATCGAATGGATTGAACAATTTTCTGATGGGAGATGGGATATTAAAAACTCCAATTTAAAATTTGAACAGCTGGATGCATACAGAGCACGGTTTAAGGTTGAAGTCCCTGCCAATTCAAAAAAAGAAATCCATTTTACCGCGCAAATAGATAAAGAATAAAAGTATTTCTATAACCACTAATTTTTTTCTATCTTGAACAGCCCCCCTCAATATAAACATATAATTTGGGATTGGAATGGAACCCTGCTGAACGATGGTTGGTTATTTGTTGATGTAATGAACACTGTTCTAAAACGCCACGAATTAGAATCCATCACCCTTGAAAAGTATCGTGAAATATTTGGATTCCCTGTAAAGGACTATTATAAAAAATTGGGGTTCGATTTTGAAAAGGAACCATTTGAAGAATCTGGCTTGGAATTTATTAGAGGATATGAAAATCGGCGCTATGATGCTAAGCTTTATCCTCAGGTAATTTCACTATTAACTGAATTACGGGAAATGGGGATTAGCCATTCTATTCTCTCAGCCCAACACCAATCCTTATTAAACGACCTAACTGATTATTATAAAATTCGGGATCAATTCATAGGAATTATCGGGCTTGATAATCATTATGCACATAGTAAAGTTGAAAATGGAATTAAATGGGTTAAACAGCTGGATATGAATCCCCAGGAAATCTTAATGATTGGAGATACTGACCATGATTTTGAGGTCGCAACAGCCATGGGAGTTGACTGCATTCTTTTAAGTCATGGTCACCATTGTAAATCGAGGTTGCAAAACACTGGTGCAAAAGTTCTTTATAATTTATCAGATATATCTAAATTGTTTAATATTGAACTGAACAAAATTAATGAAAAACGTGTTTTTATTGGTATCCCCATTGGCACTATCATCAAGCCCGTTCTGTCTGTTTTAAAATCAAAATTTACCCAATATTCTGAAAATATAAAATGGATTCCCTCAGAAAATATTCATTTAACCCTGAAGTTTTTGGGGAATATTTCAGTTAATGATTTACCAATTCTTATTCAATCATTAAAAAAGGAACTCACTCAAAATTCGTTTGCAATGGTCATTGAATCCACTGGAGTTTTCCCTTCTTCCCATTCTCCAAGAGCGCTATGGTTGGGAATTAAAAGGGGGGCTGAAGAATTAATATCATTGCACACACAAATTGAAAAATCTCTCGGAAAAATAACAGCTAAAAACCCTGAATTGACATTCACCCCTCATATTACAATTGCAAAAATTCCACAGAAATTTGTTAATATTGATGTTTTACCATTTTTGAACACCGTATATTCCCCGATAGAATTAGATGTTAATTCTATTTGTTTGTTTGAAAGTCAATTGTTCCAAGAGGGGGCAAAATATAGAATACTAAACGAGTTCCCGTTAAACCGATAAAGAAAGGAAAATTCCAATGGAAGTTCAACAGAAAGAAAAAACATTAGACTTAGCAATCTCGCAGATTGAAAAGCAATTTGGTCAGGGATCAATAATGCGAATGGGTGAAGATTCTATTGTGAAAATTGAAAGTATTTCCACCGGCTCTATTTCACTAGACGCAGCATTAGGGATAGGAGGCATCCCCAGGGGAAGAGTTACCGAGATATATGGTCCAGAATCTTCGGGAAAAACAACTCTCACCTTACACATAATAGCCGAAGCTCAAAAAACGGGTGGTTATGCTGCATTCATTGATGCTGAACATGCAATGGATCCTGAATATGCTAAGAAATTGGGAGTTGATACCGATAATTTGTTGATTTCTCAGCCGGACACTGGCGAGCAAGCATTGGATATCACTGAAACTCTCGTTAGGAGTGGAGCCCTAGATATAATTGTAATTGATTCAGTTGCAGCATTGGTTCCCAAGGCAGAATTAGATGGTGATATGGGTGATTCACATATGGGTCTGCAGGCTAGGCTCATGTCTCAAGCCCTACGAAAACTAACTGGGAGCGTTTCAAAATCCAGAACATCGGTCATTTTTATTAATCAAATCCGCCATAAAATTGGGGTGATGTTTGGCAGTCCTGAAACCACAACGGGTGGTAATGCACTGAAATTTTATGCCTCCATTCGATTAGATATCCGCCGGATTGGGCAGATAAAAGAAGGCGATCAAGTGGTTGGAAACCGTACTCGGGTGAAAGTGGTAAAAAATAAAGTTGCTCCTCCATTTAAAAATACTGAATTCGATATAATGTATGGAGAGGGAATTTCTTATGAAGGAGATTTACTCGATCTTGCCGTTCAAGCTGATATTGTGAATAAAATGGGTGCCTGGTATTCATACAATAAAGAAAAAATTGGGCAGGGAAGAGAAAATGCAAAACGGTATTTGCAGGATAATGAGAATGTTCGTAATGAAATTGAAACAGGTGTAAAGGCATTCTTGGGTATGAGCGTGGAAGAATAATTGGAATTGCTAATTAATTCACCTTTAACCCGAAAAAAATAACACTTATTAAAATCTAACTTTCATCGAAGAGCTGTCCTGTTGTAAATTAGATCCTATCCTTTGGCGGAGGAAATAATCATTATTGGAGAAAAGTATGAAAAAACTAGTATTTTTTAGTCTGTTTGTCACCTTGACTTTTGCTCAGCAAACTACTTCTTACAGCTGGGAAGACGGGACAGGCACAATTTTAGGCAGTTATGGAAACCTGGCAAACCC
>JYMV01034088.1_pt2 | contig 10953 bp, 10 predicted proteins | sample 338911 | NCBI WGS metagenome assembly JYMV01 (sample SAMN03354496, study PRJNA234377) | hydrothermal vent metagenome | biome: Deep sea; feature: Hydrothermal plumes at the Eastern Lau Spreading Center, Western Pacific Ocean; material: Seawater | place: Tonga | collected 2009 | depth 2000 m m
GGAGCAGTGCTTGATGGTGCCACGATGATTCTTGTAGAACTTGCGTTTATATTGTTGTGGACCGGCATTGTGATGGGTGCAATTTGGGCAGATCATTCATGGGGTCGACCTTGGGGATGGGATCCCAAAGAAGTTTTTGCACTAAACACGTTTTTGATTTTTGTTGTGTTGATTCACACCCGCCTCAAGGTGAAAGACAAGGGTTTTTGGACTGCGTGGTTAGCCCTTATTGGCTGCGCAGTAATGATTTTTAATTGGGTCATTATTAACTTTACCATTTCGGGTTTACATTCCTACGCATGATGAATCAACCCGCGGTCAATTAATGGCGGGGTACCATACAAACATGCCGCCACTTGTTATCCAAACCGAGAATCTCCCACAAGAATGCAGCGATTGGTTGGCAGAGCGCGTTGATTTACACATTTGTCCACCAGACTCATTGCGATTCAAGGAACTACTGCCTGAAGCCCAGGGTCTTGTCATTCGTACGTATACAACGGTGGATGCCGCGATGCTACAAGCGGCAAATAAACTCGTGGTTGTTGGAAGGGCCGGCGTTGGTATCGACAACATCGACATTCATGCTTGCATTCAGAACAATATACGGGTTGTTCATACACCCGACGCAAACAGTAAGGCGGTCGTCGAGTTTGTTCTATCAACAATGTTGCCAAGACTGCGACCTCTACACAAAATTGAAACAACCCTTGATATTGATGAGTGGAAACTACACCGCGACGCGTCTGTTTGTCAGATGCAATTTAATGAAACAACCCTCGGCATTATTGGGTTTGGCCGTGTTGGGTCACGACTGGGAATGACGGCAAAAAACCTAGGGTTTAAGGTTCTTTTTTATGATATTAAAAAAATAGAAGATGATCACGGTTGCGATTTCGTTGATCTAGACTTACTCTTGCGTGAGAGCAATGTTATATCAGTTCACGTTGATGGTCGTCCCGAAAACAACAACTTTATTTGTGCGGAAGCCCTTTCGATGATGAAGCCTGACGCATTATTCATCAATACTTCACGAGGATTTGTTGTAAACTCAAACGATTTGACTTCTTACCTAGCACAAAACCCTGCTGCCTTTTCGATTCTTGACGTGCACAACCCCGAACCCTTTACCTCTAGTTATCCACTACTGGGAATTGAAAATGCAAATTTGTATCCGCATATTGCTGCAAAAACAGAAACAGCTATGAAGAACATGGGTTGGGTCGTAAAAGATGTAGATTTGGTCTTGCGTGGAGAAGATCCGGCATATGAAGCAAAATCTAAATATTCTTGACCACTCCATAGTATGATTCCGTTTCTAGTGAGCCACTCCATGAAAACAACAATATCCACGATTCATGCCCGACAAATCCTTGACTCAAGAGGAAATCCGACTCTTGAGTGCGAAGTTACCCTTACAAACGGAGGCTTCGGTCGCGCGGCGGTACCATCTGGCGCTAGTACAGGAGAGAACGAGGCGGTGGAGTTGCGAGACGGCGGAGATATTTGGGGCGGCAAAGGTGTTTCTAGGGCCGTGTCACACATTAATCATGAAATTGCAAGTGCCATCATTGGAAAAGACGCAACCGATCAAACTGATGTTGATAACGCAATGATCGCCCTTGATGGAACAGATAACAAGGGAAACCTAGGAGCGAATGCAATTCTTGGGGTTTCGATGGCAGTCGCCCACGCAGCGGCAAATGCTAAAAATCTTCCACTTTATAGATACCTCGGCGGTGAGGAGGCGTGCACACAACATTTTAAATGGAGGAAAGCACGCAGACAATACGGTAGATTTTCAAGAATTCATGATTCAGCCGTTGGGGTTTGAACAATTTGGTGAAGCACTTCGGGCTTGCGTGGAAATTTATCACACGCTCAAAGGTGTCTTGCATGATCGAAACATGTCAACAGCTGTTGGAGACGAGGGTGGATTTGCACCAAACCTTTCAGATAATGAAGACGCACTTCGGGTCATAGAAGAAGCAGTTGACAAGGCTGGGTACAGTTGGGGAGAGCAAATTTTTGTTGCCCTTGATCCTGCTACAAGTGAACTTGTCACCGAAGCGCGTAAACTTGGCAAGGAAGGATATTGTTTTTTCAGCAGCGCACCCGAAAAAGTAATTTCATCGGACGAGATGATTGATATTTGGGTGGATTGGTGCAGCCGATATCCAATTTGTTCAATTGAAGATGGCCTTGGAGAAGACGACTGGGCTGGATGGAAACAATTAACGGATCGTCTTGGCAAAAAAATACAACTTGTTGGAGACGATTTATTTGTGACCAATCCAGCATTTCTGAGCCGTGGAATTAAAGAAGGCAGTGCAAATTCAATTCTTGTGAAAGCAAACCAAATTGGAACACTGACCGAAACATTTGAAGCGGTCGAACTCGCTCACGCAAACAACTACACCGCGGTGTTGAGCCACCGAAGCGGTGAAACAGAAGACACTACAATTGCCGACATCTCCGTTGCAACGAACTGTGGACAAATCAAAACAGGCGCGCCGTGTAGAAGTGACCGAACAGCAAAATACAATCAACTCATTCGCATAGCCGAACAACTTGGCGATTGTGCCAAGTTCGGAGTGTGATGCACGAGAAAACACAATGATGAAGCTCATAGGATGGAGGCTGGTTCAATTGCCCTTTATTTTATTGGCGGTCTATTCGATAACATTCGCACTCGCTTGGGTTATTCCGGGAAACCCTCTTGAAAAAGATGGGCGCAGACCACCCCCAGAGGTGATGGAGGCGATGAGTGAAAGTTACAACCTGAACGATCCAGTTGGTTTTTACACAGGATATCTCTGGAAAGCAAGTGGTGGCGCGTGGCTAGCCGGGGATCGAGATGGACCTGTTTTTAATTTTGGACCAAGTTTGCGGCACGAAAACTGGACTGTAAATGAAATACTTGCAAGCCAACTTCCCGTATCAATGGTTCTTGGGTTTACCGCGATGGTTATCGCAATGATCTTGGGAATCACTGCTGGCGTGTTAGGGGCGGTGCGCCCTCGTTCTTGGTTAGACTCGTTGACAATCGCAGTATCGCTTGTTGGAATTAGTTTTCCAGCCTTTGTCGTAGGTGTTGTTTTGCTTATTGTGTTTTCAGTTTGGCTAGGATGGTTTCCAGTTGGTGGATGGGGAACATGGAAACACGTTGCATTGCCAGCCATCGCGTTGAGCCTTCCGTTTGCTGCATACATTGCACAATTCACAAGATCTGGCATGAGTGAACAACTTGCAAGTGACCACATTCGCACCGCGAGAGCAAAGGGTTTGAGCGAGCGAGTTGTCGTGATGAAACACGCCTTAAAAAACGCATTTTTACCAGTGCTTAGTTATCTCGGCCCAGCAACTGCTGCGGCCATGACCGGCTCCTTCGTCGTGGAAAAAGTGTTCGCGGTTCCTGGAATTGGAACCCATTTTGTAGATGCTGTGCTTGGTAAAGACATCACTGTACTTATGGGCATTGTGTTGGTGTACGCAACAATGTTAACGTTGTTTAACCTGCTAGTTGATGTTGCATATAGATTTGTTGATCCTCGCGTACATTAATTGGACGACTTTTTTTTAACTTGTACTCTCCACAACTGTTGCGTTAACCTTGGGTGAGTTGTAAGACCGCTAACACTGTCTGGTTCATACATATATAACTGTAATAATTGACAAATGACCAACATGGGAACTTCTTTGTTAAATAATTGCTCTTCAATCTTCTGCAACATTTGCATTCTCTTTTTTGGATCTTGTTCAAGTGCGGCCATGTCAAGTGCATCATCAATTTCCTTGTTGACAAATCCGCGATCATTATTTCCACTGTTTGATCTGAATACATCTAAAAACGTTGTTGGATCGCCATAGTCACCGTACCACCTACCCCGAGCTACCATAAAATTGCCACTCTTTAAGTCGGCACTAAAAAACTTGTTGTCCGTACCGCGAAGTTCAACACGAACCCCGAGACGTTTTTGCCATTGATCACGCAGTTCAAGTGCAATCCATTTATATCTAGGGGTATTGGTTGTATACAATATTTCAACAACAGGAAAGACATCACCAGAACTGTTTTCAACCAATCCGTCACCATCACGATCCTCCCACCCCGCAGCGGTCATTTCATCATGGGCTTTTTGTGGATCGAAGCCGAGACCAATCGTGGTTTCGTATCCTTCAATAGAGTGGGGTGGCACAAAACTTGAGACGGTTGGTTCAAGTAACCGTGTTGCGTGTTTAACAATTGTTTCGCGATCTGTTGCGTGCACAAATGCACGGCGAACGCCTGAATCAAAAAAAGGATTTTGATTTTGATTGTTTAGTTTTTCTCGACAGTTAAATGAGAAAAAATCTGTTCCAAATGTTGGCAGGGCGTGTATGTTCGTTCTCTCTCCACGAGATTTTTGCGACAGCATGTCGGCTTGATAATCAGCATTCACACCGTTGAGCCAATCACCAACCCCTGCTTCAAAAACCATAATTGCAGTATTCGTATCAGCAATAGTAATTGCTTCAATAGAATTAAGTGTGGTTTGTTCTGGAGAATGAAAAAACCTGTTTCGTACAAGCCGCATATCACGTTTATATCGCCAGCGATCCAGCACAAACGGGCCATTAGACACAAGCGATGCGGGTCGAGCCCACCGATGCGACTGTTTAAGCCTGCCAGTATGCTGATCTATAGAAAACCACCTCCGGTCATCCATGGAAGGTGGTTCAAGAGTGTGCCATCCATCGCGAATCATTTTTTCTTCTTGTAACGCTTCAAGAGTCCACCCCTCAACGCAAGGTCTATACACAGGACTACAAACGGCGAGTGCAAGTTGATCAAGAAAGTATGGGACAGGTCGTTCGAGTTCTACACGAAGTGTATTTGTATCAACAACAATCACTCCAACTAGGGATTTAAAAGTTGCTGCAATGCGTTTGTCTGTAAGAATATTTTTGGCGGCAAGTTGTTTTGTTCTCCAATCCCAATACGCTCGTGCGCCTCTGATTGAAAAGAAAAAATCGGAATAATCTGCAGCAGAATCTGGCGTGAGAAGTCTCATCCACGCATATTGAAAATCGTATGCGGTGAGTTGTGCTCCATTACTCCACCTGGCATCCTCTCGAATATGAAATGTATACGACAAGCCGTCTTTGCTCATTTCTATAAAGTCAGCAGCAGCGAGTTCTACTGAAAAATCTTCTGGATCCCACCTGACTAATCCTTCATACAAACAGTACGCCATTTGCATATCGTTCAACCAACTCATTCGTTGTGGATCAAGTGTAAAAACGTCACCGCGATTGATAAACACAAAATCAGACCTGGGTCGTTGCTCGTCAAAAGTAAACACCGCAACCATAATCGCAAAAAGAATCGCGGCAGGTAAAAGAAGTCTATACACGGGGGTTACTTACTCTGATGAAAGTTGCTTTTGCCAATGCTTGATCACGTCGCCCAGGGCGAGATCATTTCCACCTATCCAAGTATCACGAACCGAAACATCACCTTTATCGCGACCACCTGCGTGCCTTCTTAACATTGCGTCTGCTGTTTCAATTGTCCCGGCATAAACAATAGCGAGATCTTCGTTTTTCCTTGCACTTTGAGCTTGATCGGAAACAACTTGTAATACTCTGAGCAACACTGGCTTGATGTCATTAATCGTATTCGATTTAATTTCAGCAAGGACATTCGGCTCGATTAACTGAAGTCTCAGCGAGGCAAGACCAGATCTCACCGACCTCATTCTTAGCGTTGCATCATCTTGCGTTGCTATATCTTCAAGAACGTTTGAAATTGCTTGAACCTGTAGTTGAAACGAAAGTTTCTGTAATTCTAGAAGTTCTGATCTCCGAAGCCCCGGAGTGTTTGCAAGTGAACTTAACGCTTGAAGTTGCCTCGATGCAACGTGCCATACGGGTTCTCTAGAGGCAGCGTCTGTTAATAGAGTCGCAACTGTAGTAAGCCGAGAAAGTGGTAGACGGCCAGTTTGAAAACTATCCTCTAAACTAGCGGCCGCCCACTGCCGAACCGCAACACGACCCTCAAAATCACTACTTGCGTGGCGCATAATTGTTGTGACACTTCTCTCTGTTCCCAAAAGTGATAGAACTTGAAGTGCGTTCACAGCAGCCATTTGATTTTTGTTTTCTTTAGACAGGAAGGGTTCAAAAGCATCGAGAAGTGCTTCTCCGTAATGCATTCTTGCAGTATTGGACATACTCCATCGCTTATCAAGAGGTTCAGCAAGGGCTCGCCTTGCTTCAGAAAGTTCCGCAGCATCATCTGTGAGCATTGCCTCTGCCCAACCACCAGCATATTGTTTAATATCACCTTTTTGACTATCAGTAATATCTCGATGGCTTATAAATGAAGTGATGCGAAAAGAAGGTTGAGCAATTGCAGATGTAGCGATAGCAAAGAGGGTAAGTAAAAGGATTTTGTATGAGTTAAACATTGCGAATAAGAGTTCCACTATTCTATTGAATCCACATGGGAGTTGACGAAATTACCAATCCTACCACATGGTGTCAACAACTTTTGGCAATTACTATCCCCCATTTCTCACTGAGTTACAATTTAGAGTTACAAACCCGATCAAATGCACTACTGTGCAGCACATTAACCCAGTTATGACACCATTCTTACGCACTAGCACCACCACACTTGCCCTTGCTGCACTCGCCTCCACACAGGTTTTATCGCCTGTTATTGCTGAACCAAACAGCGCAAAAATCGGGCAGATACAACAAGATGCAGGTATTCATCTCGCCGAAGAATTACTGCGGGTTTCAAGGACAGTTTTTCAAGCAGAACCCCTTACCGTCGAAGGTATTCGCGTAGGTGTTGCCCTTGTTGAAGTCGCTGCTGAATTGGATCCCACCAACCCAACTGTTTGGAGGGCGTGGATCGAAACTGCCAAGATCGCAGATAATGTAGAAATGCGTCGGCGGGGTGTAAAGACACTCCTACAACTTCTTCCAAGTGAAACACCCTTGCAACTAGCGAGATTGCGAGATGCAATAGACAACCTGAACACAGCGCCGCAGCGCATCGCTCTATATGAACAATTATTAGCACCCAGCTCATCAAATCAATTACCTGCAAGTGTTGCAGCAAGGCTTGCATTTGATGCAGCAATGTTACAAAGACAGTTGGGAAATACCCAACAATTTGCGAGATGGCTTGCAGAGTCTGTTGCGTTAGACCCATATTTTACCGATGGAGTAGCAGTTGCAGTTGGTTTTTTTGGGGACGACTCAGCAGACGCATACAGACGAGTTGAATTGTTAACGACGCTGATGCTTTCGAATATGCGAGATATTACGTCGCAGGTTTCTCTTGCAGAATTGCTTATGTCTTTTGGCGCTTATAAAGCCGCAAGTAGAATGTTTGATATTGCGCTTGCTGATAATGCAAATGATCCTGCTGCGATCAGCAATAATTTATTTGCAGACATGGTGATGTCTCACTGGGCAGCGAGAGATGTTGAAGGGGCACTTGCACTTATTGCCAAAAGACAGAGAAATGCTGACGATTTGTTTCGCGGTTCCATACAGAAAGAACAACCAAGGGCAACACCCCTAGAACTTGCAAGAATTCATGCTCCACTTGCCCCAAAACTAGCAACTGTCAAAGCAGCAATCTATACAGAGGGCAGTAAGGAGAAGGCTCTGTGGGCGCTAAACAGGGCAATTGATTCGATTGATGTATGGATTTCTATGTATGAGGGCCAAGTTGAATCAGCAAACATTGACGCGAGGGTTGCTGAACTCTGTTTAAACGCTGCGTGGATCAATGTTTGGCTAGGGGTCGATCCCCAAGTCACGATTGATTTTATGAGTAAAGCAGAGTCACTTATTGAAATTTCCCAGTTGGATAAAAACAACCTTGAAGGGTGGGTCGCTCTGCGTTCGGGTGATTTAAACAAGGCTGAAAAGTACTTTCTACAAAACACCGTGACAAGTGACCCAATAGTTGCGGGATTAGCAACCCTGAGGCTTGAACAGGGCAGAACACGCGAAGCTGCAGCGTTATTTTTTCAACTTGCGCGCGAAAGTGCTGGAACTCTTTTGGGTATTTGGTCGCGCAGTCAATTAGAAAAACTTCTAGGTCAACAAATTGTTGCACGTCCCGAGTCGGAAGATTTGGAAAAACTAATTGATGGCATCCCAAAAGTAATAGATCAATATACGAGTGACGCAAGTATTACATTTAGAATTCGAGTCAAGCCAGTTGTACAAAGCGTAGGACCCTATCAGCCCATTCTTGTTACCATCGAACTAACAAACAATGGCGTTTTGCCCATGCAAATTTCGCAGCAAGGACCAATCCAACCAATTGTTCTGCTTGAAGTAGTAACGCAAATTGCAAACGCGAACGTTTCAAGTCGAATACCAATTATAATCGATGTCGACAGAAAGTTAATTTTAAAACCGCGAGAGCGATTTTCAATCACGGTTGATTTGAGAAACTATTGGGTTGGCATGGTGATGAACGAGTGGCCAACACGTGGCGGATTTTTGCAGATGCATGCAATATCTAATTTTTCAGTAAGAACAGCCCAAACGATGCAGGGTACAGCAACATTGGTGTATGAACCATCAATACTTGGTTCAAGATCAAAACAAGTGCAAATGCGTGTCGAGGGTGTGCGACTTACCGACCTGTGGTTAGAAAAAGCAATAGGCCAAGTAAAAAAAATGGAGACATTTGGCGACCTCGTTTCATTTGCTCTTCTAACATGGGCTGTTGGGGATGACGCAGATGTTCAAGTTGTTGAGCCCCTCATTCCACCTCCTCCCGGTGAAGTGGCTCCGTTGGTACTAGAGGGCGAGCGGCACCCACTTCAAGATGAGGCAACCAATACTCTTTTAATGACGTTCCCCTCTTTGGACATTACTTCAAAAGCCTGGATTCTATCTGTGATGTCTCGTGACCCTTCTTTTGACTCCTTGATTACCATGGCTGATGCGGGTGGAAATGATCTCACAACTATTGGTTGGATGTTACGATTCGTTTCACCATCTGTAGAAGACACAGTGCTTGACAACGCTCGTCTTCTTGCAGCTATGGTTGACGAGAGCCCCCGCGTTCGCCTGATAGCCAAATGGATCTATCAACGGATTGAAACTCAGGTAGAGGCGCGAAAAGAATTAGTACAGGGAAGTTTCGATATTGAATCTTTTTCACCATGAGTGCACACGATAAACACCGCATGAGAATTGTCGGGTGGGTCGTCAGCATTCTGCTGCTCGGTGCTGCAGGCTTTACGATTTGGACTCGTTGGGATGATCTTTCTAAAGCGATTGTTTCAATTGAACGACCAAATCCATGGAGCCTTGTATCCCTGCCTTGCATTATGCTGGTTGCACTGGGATGTGTTTCAGAATCTTTTCGCCAACTTCTCAACCGAAACGGTATAGCAAAGGACGGGTTTGGTTCAATTGAGAGGGGTGAAATGTTTTGGCTCATTATGGTGACTGGAATGTTGAATTGGCTTCCGATGCGTGCAGGGCTCATTGGCAGGACCGTTTATCACAGTAAAGTGAATGGTATACCCGCGACAAAATCACTCAGGGTTTTGCTTGAAGCGATCGTAATATTAATAAGTGTTGCACTGATGGCCTTTTTATTAGCAGTTTTGAGCAACGTGATGAATGTCCACGTGCTAATTGTGCTCGGTTTTCCTATTGGCTTGCTGTGCTTATCTACATGTAACAAGACCCTAAGACCAATTTCGTTTGCGATTATTTGTAGGTACCTCGATGTTTTGTTGTTGGCTCTGCGTTATTGGATCATCTTTGGATTGATGGACTATGACATAACACCCGAAACAGCAATTCTTCTTGCGGGCGCTGGTTCGATTGCTTCTTTAATTCCACTTCCAACAGGCGGACTCGGTGGTCGCGAATGGATCATTGGTTTGGTTGCTTCTTGGATTACAGTCTTTCCCGCCGCAATCGCCCTTGGGCTCATCGCAGACCTCATCAATCGCCTCGTCGAACTGATCGTTGTCATCCCTTTCGGTCTCACCGGTCAACACTTCATCCGCAAAAAACTATCCCGCGGATAGTTTTCCACGCTGTATCCGACGACGTTACGTCCTCGGGTACACTTACACAACATGACACGAGACGAACTAGCCAGGCGAATTGCAGAAACCGCAGTGCTTCATGGTGACTTTACGCTTCGGAGTGGGCGAAAGTCCACGTGGTATATCGATAAATACCTTTTTTCAACGAAACCGGACATTCTCAGGGCAATAGGCCCACTTTTTGCAGAGATGATTCCAGAGAGCACGACGCTGCTTGCAGGCGCTGAACTCGGTGGGATTCCGCTTGTCACATCTGCATCTATGGCGAGAGACCTCCCTTGCATTTTCATCCGAAATCAAAAAAAGGAATATGGCACCGCAAAGCAACTTGAAGGCACCCTGAAACCAGAAGATCGAGTTGTAATCATCGAAGACATTGCAACAACAGGCTCTCAAGTGCTTGAAGCAGCCGCCACCATCACCAGTGTCGGCGCAACGGTCGAATCAATCATCGCAGTAATTGACAGGTGTGAAGGCGCACGAGAAAACATTGAAGCCTCTGGATTTAATTTTGAATCTCTTTTCACAACTGCAGATCTAGGTATCAACGAGGCAGTGAAATGACAACCATTGTTTCGTCTCGCGTTCTCATTGGCATGGAAATACATGTTGAACTTGCAACCGAAAGCAAAATGTTCACAGCAGCACCAAACGCTGCATCACCCAGTCAATACAACGCCAAGCCAAACACGCTTGTTGACCCTGTTGTTATGGCATTGCCCGGATCACTTCCTGTTATCAACAGGCGAGCAGTGTCCATGTCGATGCGGGTTGGGCTTGCACTCAATTGCACAATTGCACGCTTTACAAAGTGGGATCGAAAAAACTACTACTACCCAGACCTTCCAAAGGGGTATCAGAT
>JYMV01002534.1_pt1 | contig 10950 bp, 7 predicted proteins | sample 338911 | NCBI WGS metagenome assembly JYMV01 (sample SAMN03354496, study PRJNA234377) | hydrothermal vent metagenome | biome: Deep sea; feature: Hydrothermal plumes at the Eastern Lau Spreading Center, Western Pacific Ocean; material: Seawater | place: Tonga | collected 2009 | depth 2000 m m
AACCCAATCTGGCCAACGGGGATAAAGATCTTCAAAATGAGTTTGTCGATCATATCAGAGAATCTGTTGAAGTGGCAAAACGGGTCAATGCCAAATGGATGACCGTAGTCCCCGGCCATGTGGATCTGGGCCAGGAAATGGGCTACCAAACCGCGAATGTTGTGGAAGCACTACGGCGGTCCAGCGCTATACTTGAACCACATGGATTGATCATGGTCCTGGAACCGCTGAACTGGTGGGCAAACCATGCCGGACAATTCCTTAGTGAGATACCACAGGCCTACGAGATCTGTAGAGCCGTGGATAGCCCTTCCTGCAAGATCCTTTTTGATATTTATCATCAGCAAATAACAGAAGGCAATATTATCCCAAACATTGATAAATCATGGGACGAGATCGCTTATTTCCAGGTTGGTGATAATCCAGGAAGAAAAGAGCCAACTACCGGTGAGATCAATTATATGAATGTATTTAAACATATTTACGATAAAGGGTATAAAGGTGTTTTGGGTATGGAACACGGCAACTCCAAGTCCGGCAAGGCAGGGGAGTTGGCCGTGATTGTGGCCTACAGGAAGGTAGATTCGTTTAAATAACTTTATCTAGATCGGAAAGGGTCTGCTAAAACGATCGTCCGAAAAGTACCGCGTTTAAAAATAAACCATCTGTACCGTACCAAAAGGCCCGGAAGTGCGGATTATCAGCAAACAATACTGCATAACCACCATTGACCTTGCGGGCAATAATTGCCGCGGTGTTTTTCATATCCGCCAGTAATCTATCAGATATGTACCCACTTAAAAGCGGCGCTTCCGTATAACGACCCACATTAGCTGCGTCCGCCGCAGATAGTTCATAAAAATATTCATTGTTTCGAAAAACTGGTATCATTTTTTTATAGCCAAAAGCAATTGGATGAGTTGTGTCCAGGGCCAGTTCAAAGATTGATCCGCCAATTTGTTGTGCACCACTGGTAGTCCGAACTTTTTCATAGGCGATATCTAAGGTGTCCTTTTTTGAATCCTTGATCTCTTCTTTTACAATTTCATTTTTTACTGCCCAATGTGATCCACTACTGGTTGTAATAATACAGCCGCCCCGGTTGATCCAGGATTTTATGGTTTTAACATCGGTTGAATCGATGGGCCCAAAATATCCATCTGTCATGACCAGAACATTGTATTTATCCAAGAGGGTTCTGTTAATTTGGTCTGTGTCGATTAATGATACAGGAATGTGCATTCTTTCATTCAATAAGTGCCAGACCTGACCTACGCTGTAAGCGCTGGTTCCCTTACCAGCGAGCAGGGCAATTTTCGGTTTTTCCAGAACAGCATGAAGACCCCCAAGGTCAGGGCCCTCATCCGCAAGACCAGTGTTTACGGCATATATATTTACAAAATCCTCTGCCGCAATAGTGCGTACCACTTCGTGGACGTCATCATTTGAGATGTTCAATGTTTTATCACGTTGGACCAGCGGTATGATTATTGAACCCCGTTTAAAATTTACCGGCTGCCCATTAATCGTTATACTGAATGGTTTCAATGCTAAGCGTGGGATTATTCCTAGATCCAGGATGCGATAAAGTGCACGCGGCGCATAATAATCGCCCCATTCCATAATATAAGCGTAGGTTGCTCTACCACCGATCTTTGCCCCGGCAGTAAAGTATCCATCAGGTAGTTCATCGCCAATTATGGCACTAGGGTTTTGTTTCAGTTCGATATAATCCACACCCGCTGCCAGCGGTAATGACCAAGCCGATACATCATAGAATAACGAATCTTTAAAGGAAGTTACTTTTTCCATAATTGCTTTAATGAAACGTGACTGAGGCTGGCTCACAGGGACCAGTACTGCCTTACCCGGTTGAAATTTCATATTGTTTGCAGCATATGGTTTTTTCAATGAATGCAATTTGACCTGGTGTTGCGACAGATTATTGAGTAATAACTTTACCTGGGTATTTTTATACTCAGTACTTATCAAATAGGCCTTGGTAGGAAATTGAATTGCTGCTTTACTGGCATCGCGGTAAAAATTTCGCTGGTGCTCTAGAAATTCATCCCGCATTTCCCACATTCCTTCCAAAGAATGGTTTTTTATAGAAAATGTGTAGGAAAGTTCGCCGCTGGTAGTTGAAGTTGCAAGACCTCTGGATGATGCCTGCTCAAACAAGATACCAATCGCACCAGTTACATCTGGGAAAGTAGATCCTTTTCCATAGTAGAAATCATCAAAACGTTCCTTAGAATAATACAATACGCCAATGCTGTTCAGCGCTTCGGCATGGTAAGTCGCGAGTTTGTTGGTGAGATTGAATACATTTTCAGGTGTATTGGGGTTATTACGGCTGGGAATACCGGGTTGAAAAAAATATGTTCTGTCTCTACCCATTTCATGGAAGTCCACCACCACTTGTGGCCGCCAGTTATAGTATAATTTTAATCTTCCTTGGGACTCGGGTTGGGTCGCCGGCAGCCAATCCCGATTCAGATCATACAGATAATGGTTTGTTCTTCCCCCTGGCCAGGGCTGGTTATGTTCCCGATCATTCAAATCAATTGTTGCTACATGGCCACGGTTACCATTGGCCCAGTTAGCAAAACGATCTCGCCCGTCCGGATTCAACATTGGGTCAATAATTAATACAATATTTTCAAGATAATTTCTTATAGCAATACTGGAACCAGCACTGAGATGGTATAATAATAATATAGCTGCTTCACCACCACTGGCTTCGTCACCATGTATGGAATAGCCAAAATAAGCGACGACGGGCATCTTTTTGATTTTCTTATTGGATACTTTTTTCGGATCAGATGAAAGTTTTTGGTTATTGGCCTGAATTTCACCCAGTATTTTCTGGTTGTCAGCACTGGTTACAATAGCATGGATCAATCGCCGGCCTTCGTGCGTGCGGCCATGCTCATTGAAAATGACCCTGTCACTGGTAGCAGCTACTGCTTCAAAGTAATCAATAATTTGATCTGTCCTTGTGTGTTGCTCTCCAATACTGTGACCAAACACTTCTTTCGGCAGTGGTATGGCATCATCAAATGTAGTCTCAGCAATATCCAATGGGAGCTGAATGAAATTATCCTCTGCCTGCAACCTAGGAAATAAAATACCCAGTATGAGGATGATATTTTTAATTACTGTAATCATAATTCTGTTTCATGAATTTAAAGTTTGTACTATGAAGTTATTTCGCGCGGAATATAAGGTTCTTTGATGAGTTCTAAAAATTTATCACATGCGGTACTTAATTATAATTGAAAACGTTAAACGACAAAAAAGCCCATTATAATCAAGAATAAATCAGGATGTAGTACTGTGCTTTTATGTATAATATGTTTAATGTAAATTTAGCGCCGCTATGGACCAATATAATCCAAAAAATCGATTTTTAATTGATGGCTAACGAGCCTCGATTTACTCGTAGTATTGTAAGGCTTAACTATAAACAAAGCGAATGCACCTATCCAGGTGCATTTTTATTTTTATATGGAAAGATAGTATATGATTGAGGTTTCCCAGTTAGTGGAACTTCAGGCTGTGGACACGCAACTGCAGGATTTAAATGAACTATTAGGTGATTTACCCAAAAAAGTAGACAAATTGCGCCAGGAGGAAGAGTCGCTGATTAACGCGGTGGATAAGGGAAAAAATCGTTTAAAGGAAATTAAACTAGCATTAAATAAAGCCGAGCACCGTATGGCTGAAATAAAACAAAAGATCGATAAACTGAAAGATCAGTTATCCCTGGTCACATCCAATAAGCAGTACGATGCTCTGACTCAGGAAATAGAATACCTCAAGCAAGAAATGGATGAAGTTGAACTTGAAGATCTTGAATTGGAAGAAGAAAAAGAAACATTGCAGAATGATCTTCAGGAAAAAGAAGAGAATCTTGAGTCGCTAAGTGAAAATCTAAGCACACGCAGAGATAGACTCGAGGATCTAATTGCTGAGTCGGCGGATAAAAAATCTGAGTTGGAAAAAGTGCGAGAAGAAAAATCAATACATATTGATCCATCTTTATTAGGTAGATATATGCGCATTAGAGATGCCCGGGATGGTCTTGCAGTAGTGACTCTTGATGGGAATTCCTGTAGTGGATGTGGATTTGTAGTGCCTACCCAAAGTGTGTCTTTTATTCGGAAAAAAACTTTGCTATATAATTGCGATATTTGCAGTCGCTTCCTTTATTTCGATAAATAGATAACCAGTATATTACCTGTAAACATTTCGTCCTTGGTTTTTCCGATTTAGTCCTTTAATCTTCGCGGCTTTTTGACAGTCTGAGTTGATCGAGTGGTTACTCTGAATTTCAGAGAGGAAAGTCCGAGCACCGCAGGACAAGGTGCCTCCTAACAGGAGGAATCCACAAGGATATGGAAAGTGCAACAGAAAGTAAACCGCTGATGGATTTGCTAGCGCAAATCACAAGTAAGGCTGAAAGGGTGGTGTAAGAGACCACCAGTCTCTCGGGCAACCGGGAGAGCTTGTAAACCCCACCTGGTGCAAGATCGAATAAGCTTCCAGATGTTGTTCGCATCATTATGAGAAGCGGGTAGTTCGCTTGAGGCGATCGGTGACGATTGTCCCAGATGAATAACCACTGACCCCTGATTTATCAGTGGGAGACAGGACTCGGCTTATAGATTTTCTCAGACTGTCAATCTTTATAACTCAGATTTATTATATTTCAGATTATTTTCTTTTCTACCAATTATATAGATTGACATGCGTTGGGTATTTCAAGAGCCAGATAAAAAACTTGTAGAAAAACTGCAGTCTGAGTTTGATACTTCATCTGCTATTGCTGTTACCATGGCCAACCGTGGCATAACATCAAGGGAATCATCCCGAGATTTTTTTGAGCCTACATTGGGCCAGTTACATGATCCATTTATTATGAAGAATATGGATCAAGCAGTTGCAAGAATATTGACGAACATTCGAAGCGGTCAACCTATTATGGTTTTTGGAGATTATGACGTTGATGGTACCACCGCAGCATCGATACTTTATTTATCACTGACTGATTTTGGCGGGGTTGTAAATACGTATATACCGCACCGGGAGCATGAAGGTTATGGTCTGTCAAATAAAGGTATTGATGCTGCAGCCGAGCAGAATATTGATCTGATCATCACCTGTGATTGTGGAATTAACGCTGTTGAACAGGTTGCTTATGCCCGTGAAAGGAGTATTGATGTAATCATCACAGATCATCATATCCCAGATAACAGGCTACCTGCTGCAGTGGCGATTCTAAATCCAAATCAATCTGATTGTGATTACCCATTTAAAGGACTTTGTGGCGCCGGGGTCGCGTTTAAGTTAGCTTGTGGAGTAAGTAAAAAATTAAATTGGCCATTGAAAGATTTATTGTCTTTGCTGGATCTGGTTACTTTAGGTACTTCCGCTGATATGGTACCCATATTAGATGAAAATCGTGTGATTGTAGCCAAGGGTTTAGAATTAATAAATGATGATCCTCGTCCAGGATTGAGGGCACTCTTGAAAACATCCGGTTTATTAGACCGGGATATTGATGTTGGTAATCTTATATTTGGTGTGTCGCCCAAAATAAATGCTGCTGGTCGGCTGGGCGATGCGAACAGGTCTGTTGAGCTACTAACCACGAAAAATAAATTTTTGGCAGCTGATCTTGCCAGCAATCTTGATGAAGAAAATCACCGTCGTCGGGATATTCAAAAAAAAGTTGTTAATGAGGCCTTGCTGAAAGCCAAAACAGAATCGGATCTCTCCCGGGATCGGGCCATTGTTCTGGCTGAATATGGCTGGCACCCAGGTGTAATTGGAATAGTTGCGTCGCGGATCAAGGAAGAATTTCACCGGCCAACAGTAATTATAGCTATTGATAATGACGGAATTGGTAAAGGTTCGGCGCGAAGTATAACTGGGTTTGATTTGTACGAGGCATTAACAGAAGTAAGTGATCATTTAAAGAATTATGGTGGTCATCCAATGGCCGCCGGATTGACACTATCAGAAGAAAAATTCGAGGATTTTAAGAAAGCATTTCTTAGCTTTGCTGAATCAAAACTTAGTGAGGGAGATATGGAACCTAGACTGAAGCTTGATGCAGAAATACAGCTTAATGATATTAATAGTAGATTCATGCGTTTTCTGGAATTATTAGGCCCTTTTGGCCCTGGAAACATGCGGCCAAAGTTTGCAGCAAGAAACCTTAAAGTTGCTGGTAATCCTCGTATAATTGGAAATGGTAATCATATCCGTTTCAAAGTAAAACAGGAACGGACCTCTTTCCCAGCAATTGGGTTTAATTTATCTGAACATTATGAAGATTTGATTAATGGTAGTTCAGTTGATTTAGCGTTTGTGGTAGAGGTGAATGAATGGCGCGGCAAAAGTACCATTCAACTAAATTTAAGGGATATTAAACAGGCTAATAGTACATGAATCGTGCAAAAATCACAGGAATAGGATTTCATGTACCCGAAAGAGTAGTGACCAATCAAGATCTGGAAAAAATAATGAATACCAGTGATGAATGGATCAAGGAAAGATCTGGTATCACTGAGCGGCACTGGGTTGAAGAAGAAAGTAACGCTTCTATATTAGCTATTGAAGCAGCAAAAAATGCCATGGTAGATGCTGGTATAACAGCATCTGACGTTGATCTAGTTATTTGCGCTACCTTAACATCTGATTATTTCTTTCCCGGTATAAGTAACCAGTTGCAGCATGCCCTCGGGATGCGAAAGATAGGCGCTTTTGATATTAAAGCTGCTTGCTCTGCTTTTGTATATGCACTTTCTATTGGCGATCAATTTATTCGAACCGATCAATACAAAACGATTTTGGTAGTAGGAGCCGAAGTACAATCCACAGCTTTGGATCTATCTGATGAGGGTCGAAACATTTCTGTTTTATTTGCTGATGGTGCGGGGGCTGCGGTCCTCCAGACAAGCAATAATGAAACAGGTATTTTATCTACCCATTTGCATTCTGATGGGAAATATCTTAAGGAACTGTGGTGTGAAGCACCCGGCACGTCAAATAATCCCCGTCTCTCAAAAAGAATATTAGATGAAGGTAAACATCTCCCCTACATGAATGGCCGAGAAGTGTACAAAAATGCTATTGTAAGATTCCCCCAGGTCATTCAAGAGGCACTGGATACAAATAATTTAACTATAGATGATGTTGCCCAAATAATACCACATCAGGCCAATAATCGAATTAGTGAAGCAGTAGCAAGGCGAATGGGGATAGGGATGGATAAGGTTTTCAGCAATATCAAATACTATGGCAACACCACTGCAGCATCAATTCCAATTGCCATGTGCGATGCTCGTGATAAAGGATTATACGGTCCTGATGATATTATTATCCTAGCCGCATTTGGAGCAGGATTTACCTGGGCATCTGCGGCTATCCGTTGGTAATACCCTGGTAAATAGTCGTAATTTTCACTATTGAATATTTATTAACTAAAAATGGATAAACTTTTCTTTTCAGAAGAACACACAATGTTAGTAAAGATGGTAGCTGACTTTGCAAGATCCGAAATCGAACCTGTTGCTAGAGAATTAGATCGCGAAAGTCGTTTTCCTAAGGATATAATCACCAAGATGGGAGATCTAGGGCTGATGGGAATCCCGGTTCCGGAGCAATACGGTGGTGCCGGTATGGACACTGTGGCCTATTCAGCAGCAATTATGGAATTAGCCAAAGCTGATGCCTCAGTGGCGATTACTGTGGCAGCCCACACATCCTTAGGCACAATACCTATAGTTCTTTCAGGTTCAGAAGAACAGAAACAAAAATATGTACCAAAACTAGCATCAGGTAAGATGCTGGGTGCATTCGGTCTAACAGAACCGGATGCGGGTAGTGATGCGGGGGCAACGAAAACAACTGCTGAGAAAAATGGAGATGGTTACATAGTAAATGGCGGAAAAATATTTATAACGAATGCTGGTGTAGCGGGTATTTTAAGTTTTACAACACAGATAGTTGAAAATGGTGAAAATAAGGGGATAGGTGCTTTTGTTGTGCCTACGGATATAGATGGTTTAACTATTGGGCCACCGGAAAAAAAGATGGGTTGGAAAGCTAGTGATACGCGACAATTGTTCTTTGAAAATATGTCTGTGCCCGAAACCAATATGATTGCTGAACCAGCTGAGGGATTCAAAACGTTCCTAAAGACACTCGCTGGTGGCCGCATATCTATTGCTGCATTGGCAGTTGGTACCGCTGAAGGTGCATATGAAAGAGCATTACGCTATTCTAAGGAACGTTCTGCCTTTGGCAAGAAGATACATCAGTTCCAGCCCATCGGTTTCAAATTAGCGGATATGGCTACCCAGATTGAGGCTGCGAAACTGCTTACATTCCATGCTGCCTGGAAAAAAGATCAAGGATTAGATTTTATTAAGGAAGCTGCCATGGCAAAGTTATTTGCCAGTGAAGTAGCGATGAAAACTACAACGGATGCTATTCAGGTTCATGGTGGCTATGGCTATGTAAAAGACTATGATGTAGAGCGATATTTCCGAGATGCAAAGGTACTTGAAATTGGTGAGGGCACAAGTGAGATCCAGCGCTTGATTATTTCCAGGGAAATATTGAAAACAATAGAGGATGTAGTTTGAAAAGAATGAACTACAACCAATCCATTGTAAATAGATCTAAAGAATTTTTTAAACAAAACTGGCCTCAGATAATTATACTCATAGGCCTAACTATTATTTTGTCGTTATTTTTCCAGAGCGGACGCTCGTTGCAATATAGTTATAATATTGATGACATCGCCCGCGAGCCAATTATTGCGCCATTCAATTATCCAATACTCAAATCGCAAGAGAAACTCGAAGCCGATTTGAGCGAAGCACTAAAGTCAGAGCCCTTTATATTCAACAGAAAGCAGGATATTGTTGATGTGCAGTCATCCAAAATAACAAACTTTTTCATCTTGGTTAAGGATATTCGTACAGCCAACAAGAATTTACTTAATTCCAGAAATTTGGTGTATGATTATCGTTACACCGAAAAATTTCAGGAAGCGAAATCGATGGCCACAGCAGATAGCGCCTATCTTGCGGAACGGGTCAATACATTCTACAGCCACTATTCTTTTGCGCAAGATAAAGCTGATTGGAATCAGTTCTTAAAACCTGTATCACAGGGAGGCCCTGAATATTCTTTACAAGATTTTGAAGATGAAATTCTACAAATCTGTCGTAATCGCTGGGCCATAGGAATCCTCGATATACAAAAATCTAAAGTCATCAGTCTCGATTTAGCAGTGGACCAGGGAGATATTCCAACCCTATATAAACCAGGTGAATTGAATGATTTGAATCAGGCTTGGACTGAAGCCAGAGTGGAGATCACCAAACTTTACAGTGATGAAACAGATGTGCGTCGTGATTTGGGATATGACCTGATCATTGAGTTTATGAAACCCAATTTGATTTATGATAAAGAGACCACGGAGCGCCGGCAGGAAGCGCAACAAGACAGGGTCCCGCGCAGCCAGGGAATTGTATTGAAGGATGAAATGATTGTGAATGCAAATCAACGTATTAATCAAGAGGATCTGCAAAAACTCCGTTCACTCGCAGTTGAAATTAGCAAAGAGAACCGCACACTTGGTCTGAAAGAATCTTTCATAACGTACCTCGGTCGTTTATTTGTTATCGGTATTGTCGTCTCTTTTTTCTTTACATTTCTATTAACCTATAGATCCTATGTGTTTCAAAAATGGCGTATGGTTTTAGTGATCGGATTGATTTATGTATTTGAAGTGGTTATAGCAAATGGATTTTCAGAGTTCTTAATACCGGTATCAGTGGCTGCAATGCTCCTCACAATTTTATTTGATGCTCGTATTGGATTCATGGGGACTACTTCTATCGTTCTGTTAGTTGGTATTATGATTGGGAATAATCTAGAGTTTATTGTAACCGGTTTATTCACTTCATCCGTCGCCGTATACACTGTTCGCCGTATCCGAACAAGAAGCAAGTTTATTACAGCTATATTTGCTCTAGCGGGGGCGAGTGTAATCTCCGTGCTTGGCCATGGTTTGTATATGGGACATGAGTTGAATACCATGGGCATTGACCTGACTTATTTGGTTGTTAATAGCATTTTCGCTCCGATTATTACCTATGGACTCATTATCATACTGGAAGTTTCATTTGGTATAACAACTGACTTGGCATTGGTTGAACTGCTTGATTTCAATCACCCGTTGCTGAAACGTTTACAGCAAGAAGCAAATGGCACCTTCAACCACAGTGTAGTTGTCGGCAATCTTGCCGAAGCGTGTGCCGATGCCATTAAGGCACAATGCGTATTATCATGATCTTGGAAAAATGGAACGCCCTGAATATTATATTGAGAATCAGTTTATGGGTGAGAATAAGCATGATACACTAACGCCAGTTATGAGTGCGAAAATTATACGTAAACATGTGGATGACGGGCTCAAACTGGCTAATGAATATGGTTTACCTAATATCGTTAGTGATTTCATCCCAATGCATCACGGCACATCACGAGTAGAATATTTTTATAGGATGGCAAGAGAGCAGGCAACAGATCCAGATAAAGTAGATGATAGTGCTTTTCGGTACCCAGGACCAAAGCCGAACACAAAAGAAACAGGGATACTGATGATCTGCGAAGCTGTGGAAGCAGCTGTACGATCTATTAAGGATCGGGATATATTAAAAATTGAGGCTATGGTAAATAAAGTGATCAAGGGACGTATGGATGATGGACAACTTGATGAATGCCCTCTTACTCTTGATGATTTGACACGAATAAAAGGTACTGTCGATGGGAACACAGGAATGATCCCCGTCCTGCGAGGTATCTATCATATTCGTATAGAATATCCAGAAGATGATTCGTTACCAGCCAGCGTATGATCAA
>JYMV01014864.1_pt1 | contig 10949 bp, 12 predicted proteins | sample 338911 | NCBI WGS metagenome assembly JYMV01 (sample SAMN03354496, study PRJNA234377) | hydrothermal vent metagenome | biome: Deep sea; feature: Hydrothermal plumes at the Eastern Lau Spreading Center, Western Pacific Ocean; material: Seawater | place: Tonga | collected 2009 | depth 2000 m m
ATTGGTTATTTTATAACCGGTATGTTTGATTCGGAACGGCTGATACTGACTGGTGTAAGTATTTTCCCTGCCTTACTATGACTTTATGCTTGACACCCCTTTTTCTGATGAAGATCTGAAAAAAATAGAAGCGGCTATGGGGAAAGTCATATCCCAGGATTTACCTTTCATTTATACCGAATATACCAGGGAGGAGATATTGGTTATGAATCAGTTAGAGCCTCTAAAATTAGAGGTGATATCCGATATTCCGAAACATGAGGTGATTAGCACCTATAGTCACGGAGAATTTGAAGATTTATGTGCAGGGCCTCACGTGGAATCTACAGGTAAAATACCCGCGTTTAAGCTGCTGACTGTCGCCGGAGCATACTGGAGGGGTGATGAGAATCGGCAGATGCTGCAACGGATATATGGAACAGCATTTGAAAGTCAGGATACTTTGGATGAACATTTTGAGAGGCTCGAGGAGGCTCAACGTAGAGATCATAGGGTATTAGGAAAAGAATTAGACTTATTTTCTATCCACGAGGAAATTGGACCTGGCTTGATAATCTGGCATCCAAAAGGAGCAAGGGTAAGGAGTATTTTTGAAGATTTCTGGCGCAAAGAGCATTATAGGAGAGGCTACGATCTTATATATACGCCTAACATTGGACGGGAAAATTTGTGGCAAACCAGCGGCCATCTAGATTTCTTTCAAGAAAACATGTTCCCTCCTGCTGAAACCGATGGACAAAATTACTATTTAAAACCAATGAATTGCCCTTTCCACATCATGTATTACAAATCCTCTTTGCGTAGTTATCGTGATTTACCAATGAAAATAGGTGAACTAGGTACGGTTTATCGCTATGAAAGGGGAGGTACACTTCATGGAATGCTTCGTGTTAGAGGATTTACCCAAGACGATGCACATATATTCTGTACCCCAGATCAGATCGAAACAGAAATAGACGATGTTTTGGATCTCACATTCGATTTAATGGAAGCCTTTGGGTTTGATGATTTCACGATGAGTTTGTCGACTAAGCCTGATAAGGCAGTGGGGTCCGATGAGCAATGGCAATTGGCAGAAAAATCTCTTATGAAGACCTTGGATTCTAAGGGGTTAGAGTATCAAATTGAAGAGGCTGGAGGAGCCTTCTATGGGCCTAAAATCGATGTAAATATTAGAGATGCAATAGGTAGATCTTGGCAGTGTACTACGGTTCAATTTGATTTTAATTTACCTGAGCGATTTGGGCTAACTTACATAGGAGAGGACGGTGGTTCCCATCAACCTTTTATGGTGCATAGAGCGATTTTTGGCTCCCTGGAAAGATTTATGGGAATATTGATCGAACATTACGGGGGAGCTTTCCCTACCTGGCTGGCGCCAACACAAGTCCAAATCATCCCAATCGCTGATAGACATATTGAGTATGCTACCTCCCTGCACAACGAATTGTCAGAAAGCGGAATAAGGTCCGGCATAGATGCTCGAAGTGAACGAATGAATGCTAAAGTTCGTGATGCCCAAATCGCTAAAGTCCCATATATGTTTATAGTGGGGGATAGGGAGGTAGAAGCAGAAACTGTTGGTGTCCGGTTGAGATCAGGAGAGGACTTAGGCCCCCTTTCCTTAAAGGAGATAAAAAAAAGAATTTCTTCTGAAGTGGAGGATAAAATCACCTAACAGACCTGCTACCTAATTTTGTTGATCACCTACTCTGGGTATGCTATATTCACTGGACTATTTATTTTGTAGAAGGGGAAGTAGCATACCTAAAAATTATCGGGTTAACGATCAAATAACTGCCCAGGCTGTGCTGGTTGTTGATGACAAAGGGAATCAACTGGGTGAGTTGACTACCGACAAGGCACTGGAAATGGCGACAGAGAAGGGCCTGGATCTCGTGGAGGTGGCATCATCAGCCAATCCTCCAGTTTGTCGATTGTTGAATTACGGGAAATTCAGGTACGAAGCTACTCGTAAAGAACGTGAAGCCAGAAAAGCCTCCAAAACCAAATCTAATAACACCGTGCGAGAAGTGCGGATGAAGACCCGAATTGGCGACCATGACAGGGAAGCCAAAACTAGATTAGTGAAAAGGCTGCTAACTGAGGGCTCTAAGGTGCGAGTTTCGGTTATGTTTCGGGGGCGAGAGGTACAACACCCTCAAATAGGTATGGCTTTGCTCAAAAAAGTGGCAGAAGATTTGCAGGAAGATGCACTGTTGGAAAAGGCACCTTCTTTTGAAGGCAGGTTTTTAGCTATGATTTTGGCCCCCAGTCCATCTTTAAAAAAGAATAAAAATGATAGGGAACCAGAAAGTGCCAAAACTTAAAACCCATAAAGGTGCAAAGAGGCGTTTCAAAGTGACGGGGTCAGGAAAGCTGATGAGGATGAAAGGCCTAAGAAGTCACCTGCGCAGGAAAAAGCCAAAAAGTGTGAAAAGATTGTACTCTGGGACATTGCCTGTCAGCGAATCCGATGTACCTCGAATTAAGAAGCTGCTTCCGTACAGTAAATAATCGTAATTTTAGACAGGAGATTTTTAGGTGACTAGAGTTAGAACCGGTGTAACAAGACGTCGTAGACATAAAAAAATATTGAATATGACTAAAGGCCATCAGGGTGTTCGCCATACTCTTTATAGGCGTGCACATGAATCGATGATACATGCCCTGCAATATTCATATGACCATAGAAAGAAGAAAAAGGGAGATATGCGGCGTTTATGGAATATCAGGATAAATGCAGCAGCTCGATTAAATGAAATCACATATAGTAAATTGATTTACGGACTAAGATTGGCCGGTATCGATATCAATCGCAAAATGTTGGCCGAGATGGCCGTCAGTAACCCAGAATCGTTCACCGGTGTCGTAGAAAGCGCTAAAACTGCCCTTGAGGCTGCCTAGGTAATTAAGTTGGTGGGACTAGCTTCAATGTTTTGAAATTCGGATAATATCCTCGTATAAATGACCAGGATCTATTGGGTTCGTGTGTACCACTGCTGGTCGGCCTTTGTCATTTACTATGTAAACAGGGGATGAATGTACAATGTCGTACTTTCTGTCGACTTGACTGTTGAGGGATTCAATAGCAGATTCTTGTGGATTTAGGTAAAAATTCCTCCAAATAGTCTCTAATTCCTTTTCATTTCCATTGAGATAACGCCAGTTTGACGAAAGTCCCCACCTATTTTTGAAGGCAATTCTGGATTCAATGGTGTCTCCATTTGGGTCGACCGAAATTATTAAAACAGGGGTGTTTCGTGTGTCTTCTGACCTTTCCAGGGACTGCTTAATGCTTGATGTTACCAATGGACAAAGGCTGGTGCAATTTGCAAATAAAAAAGTGACCAAATGCACTTGGCCTATGTAGGTCTGGTCTGTTACTTCAAAATCATTCTCATCAAGTAGGGAGAATCTTGATCCCTCATGATTCTTAAGAGCGGTTCCGTATAAATTAGAGTTATATGGGGAGTTGCACCCAAGGAGATAAGTAAGTGAGAAAGCCACTAACAATAGTAGAGTGCGAAAATGAAGACTTTTGTTATTGCGATGGGAATATTGGTCCCTGAGCAACAAAGCTTTTATGGAGAAGTCTTTTTTTCGAGAAGAAAGGCTACGAAAGGGGTGAGGATTAATAGTGCTAGCCCAATGGCGATAACTCCAAAAATGCCCAAACTGGTGTGGTGATGGATTTGGTAGAAAGTGAAGCCAAGAGTTATGGAAAATACCGCTATCATGGCGAAAGAGGCTAAGGGCACCACTAGAGCTAAGGTAACTCTGTTCATTACAACTCCCGTTCTGTAGAATCTGGCTTATTATACGCTGTTTCCTCGGAATTGGAATCTTCGTCGAACCATTTGAAGAAAGCGATTATGATCAAGAAGAGGAAAAGGAATCCACTTCCCACTTTCATTAGGATTCCCCCAATTTGCTGGTCTACAAGTGGACTTATATTCCAAATTCGTGGAGCATCAACGTAGTGCTGATAAATTGGTTCTCTAGCAAATGTGACTATCCCAAATACTATAATTTGAGCTAATGACATAACAAAAAGATATATCATTTGGATTGGGTAGGGCAGCTTTGGGATGGACTGCACCTGACTGCAAATAGGCCACCACATAACGATAGAGGCAGATATGAAGAGCGAATGCTCTAGGATATGTACCCAGTGGTAGCTGACTGAAAGATTATACAGAGTTGGTAAATGCCACATTGAAAAAATCATGTTGAATATCACAACAGCACCGAGGGGGTGAAAAATTCTCTTGAAGACTGATTTAGACCATCTATGTTTGAAGAGCTTTGACGCCAGCCAGCCAGGCGTCCCCACAATTAGAAGAGGAGGACATATAAGTGTTATAAGGACATGTTGCAACATGTGGGCACTGAACAAGTAATGATCGCTTAAAATGTGTAGAGGGGAGGTCAGCGAAAGGAAGATAACGAAGGTCCCCAGGGTAAAGATAATAGTCTGACGAGGATTTATTTCAGGGGGATCAGTTTGTTTTCTTCGGTATGGCCCGATTCCATATAGGTATGCGCATTGGACCAATATCAGACCAAGCACAACCTCTAAATGAGGGTGCCAGTGCAACCATATTGAGTCAGAAAAACCTAAAGGCGACATGTGTGAAATTTGGTGTTTGGTTTCAGTTTGGGGAGGTTAGGAATATACACCAAAAAGTAGTAGTAGAAAACTTATAACACATGCAGCTAATATGAAACCGCCGACAAACAAGTACGTAAAAAGATTGTGATCGAATTTCAAATGCATGTAATACATAGCGACCAAGGCGAACTTACTGGCCGACAATGTGAACAATATTGGAATCATCCAGTGCCCAATGAACTCAAGATAGAATATCCCAATTTCTACGGCTGTTATCGCACATAAAATCACTGCTATGCGGAAATATTGCCCAGCTGTTGGGTGCCCTGTGTGTTCCTCTGCAGAAAGTTCCTGACTCATGTTATCTCCCAATGTACCATTAGAATCCCGGGAATACTCCAAATAAGTATACGACTGTAAATATGACTATCCATACAACGTCGACAAAGTGCCAATATAGTGCTGCTAGATCCACGTCCAGATTCTTCTCAGGGGTGATGACACCTTTCTTGAATGATAATAGTAATAACGAAAGGAGCCAGACTACTCCCAAAGTTACGTGAGCACCGTGAAAACCCGTTAGAGTGTAGAAAGTTGTTCCAAATAGATTTGTTTGGGGTTTTAACCCTTCATGACTTTCGGCATGGGCTTCACCGGAGGAACAACCGTCATCAAAAATATGTTGTTCGTATTTGGTCAATTCTCCTGGACTAACACAGTCAATTTCTACATGGTGGTTCGCAAAACTGCTGAACTCATAAACCTGAAATCCAATAAAAGTTGAACCCATTATTGCAGTGGATATCATCCATATCCTGAAACCCTTAATGTTGTTTTTTGTTAAGGCCGAGTAAGCAAGTACCATACTCATGCTACTCATTAAAAGCACGAAAGTACTGATGGAGGTAACTGGTATATCAAACACATCTATAGGTAAAGGGCCCTCTAAACTCTTGCCTTGGTATACCAAATATGTTGCGATCAGGGAACCAAAAAACATGCAGTCCGAACCAAGAAATGCCCACATGAGCATTTTTCGGTGACTAAGACCGGTTGTGGTACCTTCGTCTTTCCCGTGTATTGGAGCTGCGTGTTCCTGTGCCAATTGAGAACCTTCCTTAATAAGTGGAGTCTTCTTCCGGATCATTTACGGGTTCAAGAGACCATGCATAGACCCCGATAAATCCTATTGTTAATCCGATTACAGCCAAGGCCCAAGGGATCAATAGGTCGTTGAAGACGACCCCGTATGCTGCAACCAATAGTCCAACTGCTGTAACCACAGGCCAATATGAAGGTTGGGGCAGGTGAATCCCATGGCCTTCATTCCCTGAACCGCCACTTGCTGGCACTTCTTTATGGGCTCCACCTTGTTTAGTTTCCCACCAATCGTCTAGAGATCGAACGATTGGGATTTCTTCAAAGTTATATTCTGGAGGTGGTGACGGTATGGACCATTCCAAGGTTCTTGCGTCCCATGGATCTGCTGGGGCCGTTTTGCCGTTTTTCCAGTGTCTCCCAATATTATCCATTACCAAAAGGAACCCGAGTACAAGAATAAACGCTCCTCCGGTGGTCACACCGTTCCAAAAGTTCCATCCCATGTTGTCAGCATATGTATAAATTCTTCGCGGCATCCCATCTAATCCGACGAAATGCATTGGGAAGAAAGTCACGTTCTGACCTATCATGATCAGCCAAAAGGAGATCTTGCCTTGACGCTCGCTGTACATTTTTCCCGAATATTTGGGAAACCAGTAGAAAATACCGGACAGAATGCCCATTATTGCCCCGCCAAACAACACGTAATGTAGGTGAGCAGGTATGAAATAAGTATCTTGTTGCTGTGCATCTGAAGGCGATACGGCGTGCATCACTCCACTAATTCCTCCCATAAGGAACATCGCGATAAAACCTATCGAGAATAGCATCGGAGTGGTGAATCTAATGGATCCTCCCCAAATTGTTCCAAGCCAATTAAATACTTTGATTCCAGTTGGTACTGCAATCAGCATGGTCGTAACGGTGAAAACGGCATTTGCAACAGCTCCAAGTCCAACTGTAAACATGTGGTGGCTCCATACCATCCATCCCATGAACGCTATAATTATTCCTGCTAAAACTACTGTTTTATAGCCAAACAAAGGCTTTTTGGAGAATACAGGTAGCACTTCAGAAACAATACCCATCGCTGGCAGGATAAGAATGTACACTTCCGGATGCCCAAATACCCAGAAAAGATGTTGCCACAACACAACACTCCCTCCGTTGGCCACATTAAAGAAATTGAACATGAAATATCTGTCAAATGTAAGTTCAATCAATGCAACAGTGATAACCGGGAAAGCTAACACTAAAAGAATTGCGGTGATGAAGCTCATCCAGGTAAATAGAGGAAGGCGCATCATTGTCATTCCAGGTGCTCTCATATTAATTACCGTTACAATAAAATTGAATGAAGCGGCCAATGAGGCGATTCCAAGGATCTGTAAACTTATTATCCAAAAATCTATTCCGGTACCTGGGTTTTGAGCCACGGAGGTGAGAGGTGCATACCCAAACCAACCCGCATCAGTAGCTCCCCCTATCCAGCTTAATTTCAACATCAAGGCCCCTGCAAGGAAAGTCCAATAGCTGAACGCGTTCAACCTGGGGAAAGCGACGTCACGTGCTCCTATTTGCAAGGGTATGATGAAATTAAAAAAAGCAGCTGAGAGAGGCATGACCGCCAGAAATATCATGGTGGTTCCATGCATGGTGAAGAGCTGGTTGAATACGGCAGCACTCACTATATCTAGTTCAGGGCCGGCTAATTGCACCCTCATTAAAATCGCCTCTACGCCACCAGTGAGGAACATTATGAAGGCGGTTACCCCATACAAAATGCCGATTCTCTTGTGATCGACCGTCGTGAACCAACCCCAAATACCAGTCGGGTGGACGGGCCTCGTTATTGATATTGGAAATGTACTCACTTAGCAGCCTCCAGCTCGATTCGTGATAGTAAACAAATTACTTCAATGAAGACAGATAATGTACCAATTGGGATATCTGCTCTTCAGTTAATTTCTTATCGGGATCGGTGTATACCTGAGCACCACTAGACATTAAATTCCCGGGCTTCACTTCATTTGGATCTTGCAACCAAGTCCTTAGATTTTTCTGTAAAAGGGCATCATTAACCGACCCATTTTCATCAGAATTTCTCAACATACCCGCTGCGAGATTTCTTCGAGAGGCCACATGGGCTAGATTGGGACCGACCCTTCCTTTGGAACCTTTATTCACAACAGTTTTTGTAGCATGGCATCCGGTGCATCCTGCACTCTTGAACACCCCGGCACCTTCCTGTACCAGATGGTCGGATGATTCCAATGCAGGGTTAGACTGTACTTGTAACCACGACTTGAAGTCGGGTTCAGATACGGCAATGACTTTAAATTTCATGTTTGCATGTGAGGTGCCGCAATACTCGGCGCATTGACCGTAATATTCTCCAGGCACGTCAGCCTGAAACCACATGTAATTCCCTTCGCCTGGAACCATGTCGGTTTTACCTGCCAGCTTAGGTACCCAGAAGCTATGAATCACGTCGACGGAATCCAGATTTAGTGGCACCGGATATCCCACAGGTATATAGACTTCATTTGCAGTAACAATTTCTTTCTCTGGGTCATTCGGGTCGGGATATCTGAATTCAAACCACCATTGATGACCTATAACTTCAAGGACGTGATTAGCTTGATGGAGCTTCGGGGCCTCATACATATAGAACAGGCCGTTGATGGTGGGTACCATGATTATCAGTAGGAGTAAGGCGGGGACAGCTGTCCATATAATTTCTAATCTAGTATTGCCGTGTGTCTGAGCTGGGATGTCAGACTCGCTTCGTACCCTGAATTTAATCATTGCATAGACAAGAGCACCTTCTACGAGCACGAAAACTACCAGGCCTCCCCAAAATATCCACCAGAAAAGATCTAACTGGCTTTTTGCCACGGGTCCTTGAGGGTCGAAGGTCGACTGGTTATGGTCGGGATAGCATGCTGTAATTAATAAGGTTAAAAGGGTTGTAGCTATGAGAAAAGAAGTCTTGGAGATCTTCTGCAGTCGCATAGATTTTAAGTACCTAGCCTGTATTTTTTAAGTTAATCCCTACCCAAGGCAAGATCGAAATTTATCAAAATACGAGCATGTTCGTCAAGCTGATTTGGGCATATAAATATTGTTTATCAGCCTTTGTGATATTAAGTGTTATATCGAGATGAAGCTTTCTGCCACCATCACTATGAAAAGCAATGCAAGGAAGGCCATAGAATAAAGGTAGATAGGCATAGCCAATTTGATGTTGTCTCTCCGCTTCAACAGCCAGGTTGACCATATGAATCCTGCACATAGCACCACTGAAAAAATTCCAAAAATGATGGAGAGCTCTTCCACAAAATACGTTGCAGCGAGCAATATACCTAGCAATAACCAAGTGTAAATAAATATCTGAGTTTTTGTTGCTGCGATGCCAGAAACAACTGGCAGCATAGGTATACCTGCATTTTCGTAATCATCTTTCAATATTAAGGAAAGGGCCCAAAAATGGGGTGGCGTCCAGAAAAACACAATTAGGAATAGAAAAATGGGAGCCGGGTCCATAATGCTATTGGTAACGGCTACCCAGCCAACAGTGGGTGGAATGGAGCCAGCTGCCCCACCGATCACTATGTTTTGGGGCGTTGTTCTTTTCAGTACCACCGTATAAACAAATATATAGAACAGCGTGGCGGACAATGTCAATAATGCGCTCAATAAGTTGGCGTATCTGTAAAGAACAGCAAAGGCCACCAAGTTCAGTAAAATCCCAAAAATCAAAGCGTTAATAGGCTTTACTGAACCTGATGCCACAGGCCTGGTAGCAGTTCTCTTCATCTTTATATCTAAATCGCGGTCCCAGAAATGGTTTAGCGCATTGGCACCACCGGCTGCCAGGGTGCCACCTATTAAAACGGCGGCAGCGATAGTCAGGTTAGGTAGTCCGGCTGAAGCGAGAAATAGCCCGCCTAAAGCGGTTATTAATAACAGGACGATTATTTTCGGTTTTGTTAATGCTATATAGGACGAGATCATTCATGATCCTTTCAAATATTTAGAATTATTTTCTAATACGCAAGCCACCATGTAAATTACAGCTATCCAGATTATAGTTGCTAATGCCAGATGGATAGTTTTCAGTGCAGGGTCAAACCCGGCCCATACCAAAATTGCGCCAATAACAACTTGCAGAAGGGTACTATGAACCAAAATCATCGAGGCCTGTTTCACGCCAGGGATATTTCCATCTCCTTTTATGAAAGAGAGACCAATATACCCAGCAGCTATGAGAATCAAACCGGCTATATACCTGTGGCCCATGTGTATGGCATAGGCTGTTCCTGAAGGGAATAGTTCCCCTCTGCATAATGGCCAGGTTGAACATGCGGAACCTGCCCCTGCTCCAACCATATAGGACCCAGAGATGATGAGTATGAAGATACCTACAGAAATCACCCACAATTTTGTTCTCCAATTCGGGGTGGATATTTGTTGTGGAGTCGAGTTCGACACTATGTCGGCTGAAAATGACAACCAGACAATTGCAGTGGCAGCTCCTATCAATAATTCAGCAAATGAAAGATGAATTAATCTTATCCACCAAGCTAATTCAGTTAAGACTGTTATTCCACCAAGTACGGCTACACATAAGACGAGCCCCAATGCAGCCCCCGCTAGGCGAATAACCATCTTTTCTTCCCTAAACCGAAACCAGCATAGTAGGAAAAGGGCTCCTACAAAAACCATTAACAAAGATGCATTTAGGCGGTGAGAATATTCGACAAGGGTATGAAATTCAAAAGGAGGTATTATTTGCCCATGACACAGAGGCCAATCTGGGCATCCCAAGCCTGATTCGCTGGATCTTACATATCCTCCCAAGGTTACCTGGCTGAAAGCAGATATCAATGTGATAACTGATAGCCATTTAAGGGTGTTTCTAGGGTTAGATTCAGGCGTAGCTGTCCTGTTCAATAAGGAGGTTAACCTCTTTTAATCGGCGGCTATGGTAACCGGATTAACACTATGTGCTTTTTTTCACTTATCAACCGTAGCATATCAATTTTGAGGGGTCAAAAAAACCTAACCATCCTAATATTATTTAGCTATTTATTGGTTTCAATACCCAATATATGTTGCCCAATTTTGTAAAAAGTCTCTAAAATTGATTTGAATATCGGGGCGTAGCGCAGTTGGTAGCGCGCCACGTTCGGGACGTGGAGGTCGCTGGTTCGAGTCCAGTCGCCCCGAC
>JYMV01053877.1_pt4 | contig 10948 bp, 10 predicted proteins | sample 338911 | NCBI WGS metagenome assembly JYMV01 (sample SAMN03354496, study PRJNA234377) | hydrothermal vent metagenome | biome: Deep sea; feature: Hydrothermal plumes at the Eastern Lau Spreading Center, Western Pacific Ocean; material: Seawater | place: Tonga | collected 2009 | depth 2000 m m
GAAAAATGCCTTCGGGAGTTGCCTCAAAGCACAATTCTCTTTGCAGGCAGTTTAAATGATCAGCTGCGGCGTGCGTTACGTAAAGTATTTGTGTTGTTGTGTTTTGTCCAACCAGGTCAACTAGTTCTAAAACGCGGTTCCGGTTTGTACGATCCAATCCCTGGCAGGGCTCATCAAGGATGAGTAAAGGTGGAGATTTTATCATTGCTCTTGCAATTAAGATAAGTCGTTGCTGTCCATACGAAAGACGCGTGAAGTCAAGATCAGCAAGATTTGTAATTTCCAGCAGTTCCATCAAACTGAGTGCCCTTTCTTTTTGTGTTACAGATGCTGGCTGATAATAACCGATTGAATCAAAAAATCCTGAAAGTACCACTTTCAACGCAGTAACAGGTTGCCGATAACGTACCTGAAACTCAGAGGAGACAAATCCTATTTTCTGCTTGATGTCCCAAATGCTTTCACCCGTACCACGACGCCGCCCAAAAAGATAAATTTCATTTGCATAAGCTTGTAGATTGTCTCCGCAAATTAAACTGAGTAAGATCGATTTACCGGATCCATTTGGACCCACAATTTTCCAGTTTTCCCCCTGTTCTACCGACCAGTAAAAATTTTTCAGCACCACTTTTTCACCATAGTGAACATTAACGTTCCACATCCGGATAAGACTGTGCTTTCTGTCTTTTTCAGGTACTGATTCAAAGAAGTCAGTTTGAATTAGGTTTTCATTTATTTCTGCAGAGTTTTCGTTTGTTTTTAAGTTAGTTTCTTTGTGATCAGCTTTCTCATAAAGGCCCTCCATCACTTCCGTAATCAAAACTTGCGAGCGCAAACCTTGAGCAAAAATTTCTCCCGATTTCAAACAAAGAACATGTGTGATTTCCGGAACTAATTCCTCAAAACGGTGACTGACTAACCAGACTGCTAATCCGTTTTTAATTAGATCTGAAAGTGCTCCTTTAAGCCACAGAACAGATTCTGTGTCCAAACCTTCAAAAGGCTCATCAAGAATCAACAATTTTGGTTCAGAAAGCAGGGCTTTTCCAATCAAAGTTTTACGAGTTTCACCATTTGAAAAGTAGCGCAAAGGGTTTCCCAGTAGGGACGAAAGTCCAAGTTGTTCTGCAATCTTGAGAAGTGATTCCGGATGCTTCCCTTCCGGATCCATGACTTCTTGTCCGGTTAAAAAATGTTCTTCATTTCCGCTGTATTCTTCGTAGCGGTCTTTTTTTTCTTCACGGGCAACCAAGATTTTTTGCTGCTCAAGTGAAACATGTGCGATTTTGCCAAAATCCTCAATTTCCTGGTGACGTTTGATGGTACCGCAATATGGAATTTGCCCCAGTACAACTTTTATCAGAGTTGATTTACCAGCGCCGTTTGGACCTAGAATCGCCCAGCTTTGTCCGAATTCTGTGGACCAGGAAATGTCTTTGAGAATCTGCTTATCCCAGAGTCGATTGGAAACGTTTTTGAGAGAGAGCAAAGGAAAGTACGAGTTTTGAGAGTTGGATGTTGGGTTTCGAAATGAGATGGATTCTCAACACTGTTCAGGAATTGTGGTCGTTTTGCAGTGCCCACATTTGTTGATAATAACCTGGACGTTGAATCAGGTCAGCATGCTGTCCCTGATCCACTATTTGTCCTTCATCAAGAACCAGAATCAAATCTGCATGTTCCATCGATGTAACACGATGGGAAACGATAAGCAGGCTTCCTGCCAGGGCTTGTTGATTATTAATCGGTTTGAGGAGTTTGTGGATTTCTCTCAGCAGATGACGTTCTGTTTCATAGTCAACTGCAGAAAGGACATTGTCTAAAATCAGCAGGTCACAAGGTTTCATCATTGCCCGTGCCAGGCTGATTCTTTGTTTCTGTCCACCGGAAAGCATGATTCCTTTTTCGCCGACCACAGTTTTTTCCTGTTTTGGGAAACGTGCAACTTCCTTGTCAAGAGCTGCTGAGTACAAAATTTTCTGAAACAATTCCCGGTCACCGGAATCCCCATTTTCCAGAGCAAAGTTGATATTATTTTCTGCAGTATCTGAAAATAAAAATGGTAACTGAGTGACAGTTCTGATACAGGTACGGACATCTTTGTCGCTGAGAGTTGCGAGGTCCTGGTCTCCTAAATAGATGGAACCCTTGCCCATGTCCAAATAACGATTCAAGCCGTTGACAAGGGTCGATTTTCCAGAACCAATTCTTCCCAGTACTCCAATTACCTGGCCTGGATGGATGGAGAAATTTATGTGCCTTAGTACATCTTTCTTGCTCTCCGGGTAGTGGTAACTTAAATTATTTACTTTCAGTCCTCCTTCTGCAAAAAGAGATTTAAGTTTTTTCTCCGGAAGTGAAATAAGGTTTGCACGAGGCAGGTCCTGCTGCAAAACAGTCTGGATACTGGTCAGTCCCACCAGACCCTGCTGGAACATGGTTGTTACCCAGCCCAACCCCATCAAAGGAAATGTCAATAATGCAGAATATGCAATAAAAGCAGTTAACTGACCAATGGTGAAGCCTTCTTCGATTACCATGATTCCACCAACAAGCAATACCAGGAGTTTTAAAAAATGCTCTAAATTACTTAACATCGGCATCACAAAAGAGCGGGTCCAGGCAATTTTCATTGAACGTCGAAGCATGTCCTGATTTTCTTTCTCAAAACGCCCCGTGCTCCATTCACGCATTGTCTGGTTTTTAATCAGGTCTATTGCCGAGAGAGATGAAACTGTAAAACCGGAGAGACGCTGTAAGCTTTCCATACGGGCCCTCATATTACGCACCAGCACATTCATACCCAGGCGCACTACTGTAAAAACAATGATAATCGGAATGATGCAGTAAAGTGTGAGATTTGGTGAGAGTTGCCACATTTTAAAAGGCGTCATTGAAAGCGCTGTTATGATATTGAAGGCCTGCATGAGGCCGAATCCGCAAATCATACGGACTCCAGTGATGTCATTATTGATGCGGGAAATTATGTTTCCTGAAGGATTTTTATCATAATAATTTTTTTGCAGAGCCATCAGTTTTCTGAACATGTCATTTTTTATCTGACACTCTATGGCACGTCCGGGATTAAAAAAAAGAATCCTGGAAAGTGTCCGCACCACCACCATTACAAGTGCTAATCCAAGCATGATAAACATATATTCCCACAATAAATCCTGCCTTGACTTGAGATCATTATTTAACAAATCAATACTTAAACGCACATATTCCGGTATACTGACAGCAATCCAGTTGGTACCTAAAATAGCAACCACTCCCAGAGAATAATAAAACAAATGCTGCCGGATATAGTAACCAAGCAGGGCAAATTTACTGCTGGTTTTAGGCGGCATTTTCAATAACGGAATGAATGAGGAATCACCAAGTTGAATTGACTGGGCTGAGGACATGGGACTATAATTTCTTTGAGGAAGCTTTTTTAGCTTTGCGACGCATTGCCTGACGGTTCTTGCGGTTTTTCTGAAAATACAAAACTGCCTTATTGTGTTCCCGCAGTGTTTTTGAAAATTTGCTGCTTCCATCCCCGCGTCCGACAAAATAAAGGAACTTTTTGTCTGCCGGATAAAGCACACTTTGCAGTGATGCTCGACCGGGATTCGAAATTGGAGTAGGCGGCAATCCGTATTTGGTGTAAGTGTTATACGGAGTTGGTTTTCGTAAATGCTTTCGAGTCAAATTTCCGTTAAAATCACTCAGTCCGTAAATTACTGTTGGATCACTGTCGAGCCGCATTCTGCGTTTGAGTCGATTATGAAAAACGGAAGCAATCTTTGGTCGGTCTGAATCAACTCCAGTTTCCTTTTCCACAATAGAAGCCAGGGTAAGAACTTTATACTCGCTCATTCCAATTTCTTTGGCACGCTTCTGAAAATCAGCATTAAAAACCCGCCGGTATTGTGTAATCATTGCTGATAAAATTTGTCGCTCTGTATCTACCCGCGAAAAAAAATAAGTTTCCGGAAACAAGAATCCTTCCAGAGTGGTCATGTCCGGAATTCCAGTTTTTGCTAATAACTCCGGATCATCTTTCAGGGACAGGATCACGTCTTTATCTGCAATTTCTGCATGCTGCAGGCGCTCTGCAATTTGTCGATAATTTTCACCTTCCGGAATGGTAATGCGATGCCGGATGCTTTTCCCGGAAATCAGATACTGCAGCAACTCAGAGGTATTCCAATTGTGTTGAATTTTAAATTCTCCGGCCTGGATTCTGGAATGTACTTTTAATTTTTCCGCCAAATAGTCGTAAAGTCTGGGATAGGGCAGGAGTCCCTTTTTTCTGATACGTGCCGTAACGCTGTCAAAGGTGGAACCTCGAGGGATCAAGATAACCGAATTACCATCCGGAGCACTGCTCATGATGGGGCTATAGTAAATTTGATAAATATATCCTGCAACACCAACCATGCACGAAACCCCTAGTATAAACAGGCCGGCAAGCAGAAGTTTCTGTTTGTTGGTGATGAACAACTTCATTGAGTTGAAAAATACAGATAAATGTGAGTATTGTTAATATTGAAATCAATTATATCGACAGACAGAACAGAACGCAATACGTTGAACCTTGGGGCTTGACTTTCTGTTATATTGTGAATTCGTGAAATGTTCATAATTACTGCATTTTTGAAACAGGCACTGGATGAATGGATTATGTATGCTTCATAAAATTAAACTTGTATTCCATTCATAAATCAATTATTATTTTATGTTCACTAATTAAAAAGCGCTCCGATAATGCATGAGCGTTTAAAAAATAAAGAATTTTAAGATTGAGGACTCCATGTTGAATGGACTATTAGCACGCAAGATTGGCATGACCCAGGTTTTTGAAGAAGACGGAACTGCACTTCCAGTGACCGTTCTGCAATCCGGACCTGTGACAGTTGTCCAAAAAAAGACCCTGGAAAAAGACGGTTGCAACCATGTACAAGTCGGTTTTGAAGAAATACCGGAGCGTAAAGTAAATAAACCAATCAAAGGGCATTTTAAGGCACAGGCTCCAACTCGCATCCTGCGTGAATTTGAAGTAGAGAACATTGATGAAGTAGAAGTTGGACAGGTATTTGATGTAAGCTTATTTTCTGAAGGAGAAAGTATCACTGTTTCCGGCAACTCAAAAGGTAAAGGATTCACCGGAGTTATGAAACGTCATGGATTTCATGGTCAACCTGCCAGTCATGGACACCGTGGGCACCGCGGTACAGGAAGTATTGGACAGTGTGCAACCCCTGCCCGTGTTTTCAAAGGCAAGAAAATGCATGGTCGACACGGCAACAGTAAAGTAACTCAACTCGGCTTAAAGATTGTTAAAATTCTTGCAGATGAAGCAATTGTACTTGTCAAAGGTGCAGTTCCTGGTCCCAACGGCGGACTGGTAACAATTCTCAAGAGCAACCGCTAATTTGTTAGCAGCATAATGTGGGCGGCGCTTTCTGTGTCGCCTGTCTTTTTATATTCCCCGATATTCATCTTAAAGTTTCCGGCTGTTCTGTCGATAACGAACTATGAGGTTTGGATTGCTTTTCCGTTGGAATGGCAGGGAGAGTTCTGTCTGGAATTCCGTCTGCTTAACTCTATGGGGCGTGGTGTGTCCACAGGGTGGTCCTGATTTATGTTCTTGTAAATAATAGATGAATTGTTGTCATAACAAATACAGCGTATTGTTCCGGTTTTGTGAACAATCGCCTGTGGAGAACTGCGTACTGCATGGTGTGGTTTCGCAGTTTGTGATGGCTTAGTTTATCGAAATGACAGGTTGAAGGGCGGAGTTTCCCGTTATTTTGTGCGGGAAAATATCCATTCTTTGAAGCCGTAAATCGTAATAGAAAAAAGGAGAAAAATGGCATTCAAAACCAAGGTGGTTCTGGTAGTCTTACTTGCAGCTTTGTTGATTGGAGTACCTCCGGGACTTGGTCAGCAGCCTCCTGCAGACAACAGGGGGAACCTGTATTCCATCTGGTTGAAGCTCTCAATGATGGGACACAACCAGTCTGAGATTGAGGGTATCCTTACCGGAATAACGGAGCAGCAACTCCAGCGTCTCAAAAACCGCTTACGGCGGGATGTGCTGGAAACTTTGATGCATCACAATCTGCATAATGAAATTGAGTTGAGCAGGACCGAACAGGATCTGGTGATGATTCGTGACATAATCAGAACGGAAATCCGTTTTGCAGGATTGGAAAACGACCGCCTGCTGCAGCGCATGATCCGTCATAAATTCGGGATTGCACTGCAGAATATTTAAAGCAAATGACATATTGTGTGAGTGTTGAATTATAGTGTGCTCTCTTTGGTCCTCAAGAAAAACCCAACACTCAACACTTACACATCTTAATGCCAGCGGTATAATCTCAAACCCAGCGCGAAACAAACACCTCCTATCCCAAATAAGCCAATAGCCGGCTGGATGGCTTGAGCCAGTCCGATTCCTTCCGTTATTACTCCACGTAAAGAATTGGTTAGTATCGTTAATGGAAGTACCTCAACATAAGGAATGAGCCAGTCCGGGAAGTTGTGGTAACTGAAAAATATTCCGGAAAGGATGAACATTGGCAGGGTCACGCTGTTAATCAAGCCGTTGCCGCTTTGCGTATTTTCTGCTCGGGATGAAATGAGAACGGCAATTCCGGCAAAAGCACTGTATCCACTCAAAAAAATCAAAGACAGCGCCAGCAGACTCCCCTGAATTGTAATATCAAAATAGAAGTGTGCAAAAACGTAAAGCAAAAGCAGTTCTGCGGCACTGATAAACATGCGGTTCAAACCGTGCGAGAGCAGGAAAACTGACTTCTTTAGTGGAGTGGCAACCATCCGGCGCAGCAATTTTTTGATACGTAACTCAATTAAATTCCAGCCGATTCCCCACAAACATGCATTCATGATGGAAATAGCCATCAAACCCGGAATCAAAAAATCAACATAGCGGATGCCGATTGTGGTCAAAGGCAGGACTTCCGTTTTTCGATTTAAAGATTTTTGCTTCCGGAAAGCTGACTCTAAAAGTAAATAAGTCAGCCGTGCATCTGTATTGTTTGGATCAAAGCGAAAACGCAAATCTCTTTCCGGACTGCCTTCGATCCAGAGTGCAATTTGTCCTCTTTTGAGAGCAAGTATCGCTGCATCTTCTGACATGACAAGGAAACGAAAGTGTGCCTGTTCTCCATGGTTCTCGCCTACTTTCCACTCAAGTCCGGATTCTCTGCTATACTTAGTGGATGCAGTTCCTGTTTTATTAAGTAGCCATTCCGGAACCAAGTAAACCTCTTCCGGATTTTCTGCAACAACTGCAATATTCCGCTCAATCTCACCTTTGTTAGCAAAGGCAATTCCCAAAATCCAGGCCATCAAAACCGGAAACCCAAAAGACCAGAACACGACTCCCGGTTCCCTGAAGAACAGTTTGAATTGAGAAATAACGAGCCTGAAAAGCATCTTATTCATCCAAATGCCTCCCGCTCATGGCCAGGAACAAATCATCAAGAGTACGCCTGCGGCACTCAAGGGAAGTCAAAGAAGCTGTAGAAAATTTTATCAAATCTAAAAAATCCGGCAATGTTTCTGAAATACTTTTTACTGTCAAAAGTCCCTGTCCACTTTCTGCCTTCCAGTGGGAGCTAACAACTCCGGAAAGAGCTTTTGCCCGTTCAATTGGAAATGTTCCATCAATCGCATATTCGATTAAATCCCCCTCGCTGAATTTTTCCAGCAATTGACTTAAAGAACCTTCTGCGAGAATTTTACCCTGATCCATCATCACGATTCGTTCGCAGAGAAATTCTGCTTCCTCCATGTAATGTGTGGTGAGAATCAATGTGGTTCCAGTTGCCTTAAAATCTTCGAGGATTTTCCAGAGATCACGCCTGGCGTTTGGATCAAGGCCGGTTGTAGGTTCGTCGAGAATGAGGATTCGGGGCCGGGATAGAATTGCAATACCCAGGGCGAGCCGCTGCCGTTGTCCTCCGGAAAGCTGGACAACCCATGTTTTGCGCTTACTTTCGAGCTGAATGATCTTGAGAACCTCGTTTGTACGCTCCTTTTCAAGATGATAAAAACTGGCAAAAAGCCGGAGTGTTTCTTCTACTGTCAAACGGTCCTGAAACCTTGTTTCCTGCAGGGCAAGGCCTATTTCCTGACGCAAAAAACTTTCATCACTTTGCCAGGTTTTTCCAAGGATCAATATTTCGCCGGAATCTGGAGTTTGAACGCCTTCTATCATCTCCACCAAAGTTGTCTTGCCCGCACCGTTTGGTCCAAGCAAGGCCACCGCTTCTCCGGATTCAACCCGTAAATTGACGTTTAGAACCGCATCAACGTCTTTGAAGGATTTGCAGACGTTCCGGACTTCAATCGTCATAGAATTTTCCCGATCAGCCGCCGTAAAAAGTCTTTTCACCAAGGTCCTTCAGCAACAGAGTTGCCTCATCTGCACGACCTTCCGGTTCCTGGGTTACTCCTGCATCAACGACTTCTCCCACAAAAATGGAATGGTCTCCTTCCTCCACAGTTGTTACAAGTCTGCATTCAACGAAAGCAGGTGTGTTCTCCAAAACTGGTGCTCCGGTACTTCCTGCATGAAATGGCTCGCCGCTTATTTTTTGTCCGTCTCTTTCAGCCGGTTTGAAAAACGCATAGGCCGCACCCTGTTGTCCCTTGCCCAAAACATTAAGTGCAAAATTTCCGGCTGTTTTAATAATGTCATGTATCTGGGAATCAGCTTTAACACCGACAGCAACCAGGGGCGGTTTGAACGAAGCCTGTGTGACCCAGTTCACAGTAGCAGCCGAAATTCGACCATCTTTGTCTTCGGCTGTCATAACGTAAAGTCCATAAGGAATCATCCGCAATGTGGTTTTTTTAGCATTCTCATCCATAAAGCCTCCTTTTGAGAAGAATAGAAAAAAGTTGAAACCGCAGTGTTTCAGAAATGAGTTAGTTTTGTCAAGTTAAGTTGTTGAGACACTTGGATTTTGCACATATTCACTTCGGCAGTTTAGCAGGAAATATTCCGCAGCGAACAATACTTTTTGATCGGTGTCAATCAGCAGGCTTAAGTAAAATTTTTCCAATGTGGGCACTGCTTTCCATCAGGCGATGTGCTTCTGACGCTTGTTTGAGCGGAAATGTTTGATGGATGATCGGTCGGATAGCTCCGGATTCCAGCAATGGCCAAACGTTTTTTTGCAGGGCCTGAGCGATTTTAGTTTTTTCTTCAACGCTGCGGGGACGCAAGGTGGAGCCGGTCAAGGTTACACGTTTGAGCAGTAAGGAGCGAAAATCAACTTCTGCTTTGCTGCCCTGCATCAGAGCGATTTGCACTAACCGACCTTCGTCTGCCAGCAACCGGATGTTTTTTGGAAAGTATGGGCCGCCAACCATGTCAAGGATCACATTTACGCCTTTTCCTTCAGTCAAGCGTTTGATTTCTTCGGAGAAATCCTGTTCTCTGTAATTGATGGCAGCATCGGCACCAAGATTATTACAAAACTCACATTTATCCGAAGTTCCTGCAGTGGTGTAAACAGTTGACCCAAAGGCTTTTCCGAGTTGAATGGCAGTTGTTCCTATTCCACTGCTACCGCCGTGTACCAACAGACTTTCTCCGGCTTTGAGTTGTCCGCGTTTAAAGACATTTGTCCAGACGGTGAAAAATGTTTCCGGAATTCCCGCGGCATTTACTAGCGAAATTTTTTCCGGAACCGGCAAGCAAATCGAGGCTGCCGCCAGACAATATTCCGCATAACCGCCGCAGGTCACGAGGGCACAAACTTCAGAATTGATGGGAGGCTCGCTGACGTTTTGACCCACACTCACTACAGTTCCGGAAACCTCAAGTCCGGGAACATCAGTTGCCCCGGGAGGCGGCGGATAAAGCCCTTTGCGCTGCATCATGTCCGGACGGTTGACTCCCGCAGCCGCGACCTTAATCAGTACTTCACCTGCTCCTGGTTCCGGAACCGGCATCGAATGCAGTTTTAATACTTCAGGATCCCCATGTTTTTCGATCTGAATGTAGTTCATTGATTGTGGTATGTTGTTCATGAAAACTCCGAAAATAAAGTAAACTTAGTCAACTGTATCAATATGACCTTATTTCTTTTTAAAATTATTTAGTGCCAGATTGAGTTGTGATTTGCTCCAACTTTAACAATCGTTTTTTAATCGGCAGTCCGCCGGCATATCCGACAAGCTCTCCATTACTTCCAATTATACGATGACAGGGAATTATGATTGCCATCGAGTTTGCGCCATTAGCAGCGGCAACTGCTCTGACCGCTTTTTCATTCTTTATATTTTTGGCCAACTGCAAATAAGTTGACGTAGTTCCAAAAGGAACTCTCAGTAAAGCTTCCCAGACACTTTTTTGAAAATCCGTTCCTACCATTTGTAGAGGGACATCAAACTCTTTTCTGTTGCCATGAAAATATTCATCAAGCTCTGCCCGTGTTTTTTCTATAATTTCCGTGTTATTTTCTACAAAATTGGCATTTAGTCCTTTTTTAATTCTTTCATCAACGGATTTTCTCATTTTTCTGTATCTAAAATCAAGCAGACAAAGTTTGCCTTCGAAGGAGCCTAAAATCAGTTCACCAATTTTTGTTTTACAATATTGTATGTTGATAAATTTCATAGTTTCAGAAGAGTCCAAACGTTTGAGAGTTTTCAGTCAATCCTGTGTATATTCACCGGAATGACTATTCGAAATGATAAAAACCAATAACAGCAGTGCCAGTGTACTCAACAAATAAAGTGGTATTACTTCAAGTCCAAAGATTCTTGCCAGCACACCTGCAATTGAAGGAACCACAGCCACCCCCAAACCTGCTGCGGCAATCTGCATTCCAATTGTATTGGCCTGATGCCGGAACCCTACACGACTTGTTGTGCTGGAAACCAGTCCGGGAAATATTGGTGCGATCGCAAAACCGGC
>JYMV01033640.1_pt1 | contig 10946 bp, 5 predicted proteins | sample 338911 | NCBI WGS metagenome assembly JYMV01 (sample SAMN03354496, study PRJNA234377) | hydrothermal vent metagenome | biome: Deep sea; feature: Hydrothermal plumes at the Eastern Lau Spreading Center, Western Pacific Ocean; material: Seawater | place: Tonga | collected 2009 | depth 2000 m m
GGCATGTACCACGTTTTCTGCCCCGGCATCGGCGCTGGCCCATCACCATCGCTGGCGGTTGCCAGGGCGTAGGGAAATATGATCAGCGCAAAGGCGATGACAAGCCCGAGGAGGAAAGGCCGGACTCGGGGAGTGGGGGGGCGCTGGGATCCTTGTCCTGACGACATGGTTTCTCCTCTCCAGAGAAATTCCAAAGAGGCGGGCAACCGATGACAGGAGCGCACTTCTAGATGAACGCTCGCGAGCGATGATCCGTTCGCTACTGCTGAGCCCGCAACCTGGGTGCCGGAAGGGAGAATGGGCGAGAAGTGGCCGAATCGGCCAAGCAGGAGAAGAACAAAGGGGGTGCACTTGACAGTCGCGAGCCAACTGTGCCACTTCTGACACATCCGCTGGGGGGATCTACCCCCCGCTCACCGCCCCAGCCAGCGCCGGCAGCCAGCAGCGCTGGTGGGGGCGCTGGGGGCGCCGAGCCACTCGATGAAAAGAGAGCCGAACCAGGGCCTCGGCCGATCGAAGCTCACCTTCGGGCACTGTCGGTGAACAGAAACCAACGGACCTTGGAACTCAGCCCTGCCCTTTTTCTGGCACCGCGTCGCCCGCTGGTGGGGGGGCCGCTGCTGTTTCTGCGGCCCTCGCCGCTTCCAGCGCATCCAGCTTCCCTTGCCACTTCGCAGCGGACTTGTCGTGACCGGCTCCGGGGTCGGCTTCGTGCCAGGCGCGGTAGAGATCGACGAGGTTGTCGATGACATCGACGGTGAGCGGGTGAGTGGCGTCGCCTTTGCCCTCGAGGATGGACCAGGCTTCGACGGCCAGAGGCTCTGCTTCGGCGAAGCGGCCCATCTCGGCCAGGGTGTGGCTGTGCCCATCGATGAACCGACCGAGGCAGCGCGCCTCGTTCGCCCGCCCTCTCTCGACCGCCTCGGCAGCGAGGGTCTCCGCCTCCTTTAATCGGCCGAGGTCACGGTAAAGGGCCCCCAGGTTGTGCATCGAACCGAGTGTGGCGGGATCATCGTCGCCGAGTACGCGGCGGCGCCTCTCGAGTGCTTCTTCGTAGTAGGGCTTCGCCTCCTCCGGTTTGCCCTGGCATTTTTTCAGATACCCCATGTTGTTGATCGAGACGAGGGTGTCGCGGTGATCGTGTCCCCGCACTTGAAGGCGGGTTTCGAGGGCCTCCTCCAGCAAGAGTTGCGCTTCCTCGTACTTCTCCTGTTTCACGAGCACCAAGCCGGCGCTGTTGATCACCATGAGGGTGTCTGGGTGCTTGTCGCCGAGCACTCGGTGGCTGGTCGCGAGGGCTTCCCGCAAGAAGCGCATCGCCTCATCCAGCTCGCCCTGGCATCTGAGCAGCCGTCCCATGTTGCTGATCGTGTTGAGGGTAGAGGGGTCATCGTTCCCCAGCACGCGGCGTTTTCTCTCGAGGGCTTCCTCGAAGAAGAGCTTGGCTTCCGCCAGTTTGCCAAGTTTTATCAGCAGCGACCCCATGTTGTTGATCGATGCGAGGGTGTCGGAGTCATCGTCGCCGAGCACGCGGCGGCGCCCCTCGAGCGCTTCCTCGTGGAGAGCCTTGGCCTCGACCAGGTTGCCCTGGAGTTTTAGCAGTATCCCCATGTTGTTGATCGAATCGAGGGTATCGGGGTCATCGTCGCCGAGCACACGGCGCCTCTCCTCGAGCGCTTCCACGTAGAAGGGCTGCGCTTCCTTGTAATTGCCCCGGCGTTTCAAAAGCATCCCCGTGTTGCTGATCGAGAGGAGGGTGTCGCGGTGATCGTTCCCGAGGATCTCGCGCCGGATCGACAGCGCCTTCTCCTGCAACGGTAGCGCCGCTCCCGAAAGACCGATCTTACTCATGGCCATCGCCAAGGACTCCAGCAAGCGGGCACGCACCCGCGGCTGCTCACTGAAATCCTTCTCGATGGCCGCCAACGCCGGAGCGAAGTAACTCTTCATCACGTTGTTCTTTGCCACTTCGATCCAGTCGATGGCGAGGGCCTGCTCGAGGTCCACGATGCGACTGTCGGGCACATTTTCCCTACCGAGACGGAAGACATCTTGACTCAGATCGACCGCCATCGCCGGCACATCGATGCGGCTCGGGCGGAATTGCTCGATCATCTGTTCGATTTTTACTTCGGAGGCCAGTCTTTTGCCTCGCTCCACCAGGTACAACGTCAACCCTCCCGACAGCGCCAGGAACACCAGCACCGTCGCGGACAGCAAGCCGCGGTTGCGGCGTACCGTCTTCTTCAGCCGGTAGATGGCGCTCGGCGGCCGCGCCTCGACCATCTCTCCCGCCAGGTAGCGCTCGATGTCCCGGGCAAGCTCCTGGGCGGTCTGGTAACGACGCTCGGGGTCCTTCTCCAGGGTTTTCATCACCACCCAGTCGAGGTCAGACTTCAGGCAGCGCGTCAGCGTTCCGATCTCGGTCTTGAGGGTGCTGGCGTGGCCACTCGAACTCTCAGCGGTGACCGACTTCAGGCGCAGACTCGGGAGCAAGGGCTCATCTTTGGTGATCACCCGAACGATTTCCATGTAGGTACGCTCGCGCAGGCCGGCAAAGGCGAGCTCACCGGTGAGCAATTCGTAGAGGATCGCCCCGAGGGCGTAGATGTCTGAGCGGGTATCGACGTCGGTCCCCGATGGATTCGCCTGTTCGGGGCTCATGTACTCGAAGGTTCCCAGGGCGATGCCTGCCTGGCTGTGCATCGTCCCTTCGACGAGGGGCTGCTGCAGGCTCTTCACCAGGCCGAAATCGATAATTTTCGGCTGTGGCACGCCGTCGATCAGAGTCACAAGGATGTTGCTGGGCTTCAGGTCGCGGTGCACCACCGCCTTGGTGTGGGCGTGCTGCACCCCCTGGCAGATGTTGATGAAGAGCCGCAGACGCTCCTCGAGGGTGAGGCGCTTCTTTATGCAGAACGCCGTCAGCGACAGTCCCTTGACGTACTCCATTGCGAAGTAGGGGTGCCCATCGTCGGTGGCACCGGCATCGATGACTCTGGCGATGGCGGGGTGCTCCATCATCTTCAGCGCGACTTTCTCCGCCTCGAAACGGGCCAGAACCTCATCGGTGTCCTTGCCGGCGCGGATCACCTTGACCGCCACATTTTTCCGGGGGGGCTCGGGCTCCCGGCACAGGTAGACGTTGCCGAAGGCGCCACGACCGATGTGGTCGGTGACGCGGTAGGGGCCTATCGACTCCGGCAAAGATATTCTGCAGCTGGAGCCAGGTGGATTGTCGAAGGCTCGGGTTCTATCGATCCCCTGGAACGACGGGTGCTGGTCGAGAAGCCGTCTCGCCAGCTGGCGATGATCGGGCGGGTTCGAGCCAGCCCGGGATGGATAGGGATGGTCATCTCGCGAGGAAAATTCTTGCGGCTGAAAATCCTTCATCGGCACCTTCGGTCAGAGCCCGGCGAGGAGAGATGCCGGGCTGTTCGGCGGTGGAGGCAGAACGCCATCAGGCGCACTACTGTTCCGCTCTTTTCATCGTCGGTGAGGCACTCCGGACCCTGTTAATCCGGTTTTCTCACTCAACCGGACCGAAATTCCCAGGTTTCTGCGGAGTCTAGCGGCAGGCTGCCAGCCGACCGGGGGAACCAGCGTAACCCATAATCAATTAATGGCTTATGGCGCCACAGTTGCATTCGTGGCCGCTTCCGATGGCGGGGGAGGGCTTTTTTCTAGGCAGCGTCCAGCTTCGATTGCCAGTCGGCGGCGGAGCGGTCGTGACCGGCGTCTGGCTCGAACTCGTGCCAGGCGTTGTTGAGATCGACGAGGTTCTGGATGGCATCGACGGTACGCCTGTGAGTGGCACCCAATCGGGCCTCGAGGTTGGCATGGGCTTCCAGCGCCGGTGGTTTTGCCTCGCTGAAGCGCTCCATCGCAACCAGTGTCCGGGTGTGCTCGCTCAGTAATATCCCGAGGTGGAAGTGTCCGCCAGGAAGCGTTCGACGCGCTCGCCCAACCGCTTCCGCTGCGAGGGCTTCTGCCTTCTCATATCGGCCGAGTCCACGGTAGAGAACCCCCAGGTTGTTCATCGAAACAAGGGTGTCGGTGTGATCATCGCCTAGCACCCGGCGGCGAGTCTCGAGCGCCTCGCGGTAGAACGGCTCCGCCTTGTCGAACTCACCCTGAGCGAGATGCAGACCACCGATGTGATTGATCGTACTGAGGGTGTCGCGATGCTCGTTGCCCCAAATCGAGCGGCAACGTTCGAGCGCAGTTGCGAAGTGTATCGTTGCCTCCATCAGCCTGCCCTGGGACCTGTACAGCGCCCCGATGTTGTTAATCGAAGTCAGCGTATCGTGGTGATCGTTGCCGAAGATAAGGCGGCGGATCTCGAACGCTTCGCTGTAGTAGCACTCCGCCTCCTCCAGCCTTCCCTGACGCTTGAGCAGAAAGCCCATGTTGCTGATCGCCGTGAGGGTGTTCGGGTGATGGTTGCCGAGGACGCGACGGAAGCCCTCGAGTGCTTCCTTGCACAAGGGCATCGCCTCCATCAACTTGCCTTGCCGAAGGAGAAACGACCCACTGTTGTTGATCGAAGTGAGAGTGTCCCGGTGAACATCCCCCAGCACACGGCGGCGGGTTTCGAGCGCCTCGCCGAAATAGTGCTCCGCGTCGTCAAACTTCCCCAGATCGGAATACAGACCGCCGATATTGTTGATCGATGCGAGAGTGCCGGGGTGATCGTTGCCCAGGACCAGGCGGTAGCTTTCGAGCGCTTCCTTGCAGAGGGTCATCGCCTCTTTCGGCTTGCCCTGGCGTCTGAGCAGTGACCCCATGTTGTTGATCGACGTGAGGGTGTCGGGGTGATCGTTACCCAACACACGACGGCGGGCCTCGAGCGCCTCGTCGAAGAGAGGCTCCGCCTCCCCCAGCTTGTCCAGGTGCTTGAGCAGCAGCCCCATGCGGTTGATCGAGGCGAGGGTGGAGGGGTGATCGTTGCCGAGGATTTCGCGCCGTATCGACAGCGCTTTCTTCTGCGGTATTTTCGCCTCTTCGAACTGGCCGAATCCGAACAGATTGACCGCCACCAGCTGCAGCAGGCGGGCGCGCAGCAGCGGCTGAGACTCGAACTTCTCCTCGATCGCCACGAGTGCAGGTTTGAAGATGCACACCCTCAGGAACTCCTTCGAGGTTCCTGTCCAGTCGAGAAGGAAGGCCTGCTCCAGTTCCTTGCGGCGTTGATCGAGCGCCTCGTCAGCGAGCCCCGAGTTTTCCGCCACCGCCATCGACCGGTCGATGAGTTCTCCTCGAAGCCAGACCCCCATTCCCTCCACCACGCAGTCGCTGAATTGTATTTCCTCGAACCGCTCCGCCGCTTCCAGTTCCCCGGCGCGCTCTGTCTCTCTCCGGGTGGCCTTGTCGGCATCCTCACTGGCGATTTTCGCTACCCGGGCGGCAGCGTTCGCCTTATTCGCCTCTTCCTGGGCCCGCTGCCGCTCGACCAGCGACCACACCATCACCACGATCAAGGTCACGAACATCACAACTGCCCACTGCGGTGCAAACTTCGGGGCCCACAACATCCCGACGATCAGCGCCACGAACAACAACGCCATCACCGACAGCACTTCGCGGTTGTCGCGCACTGTCTTTTTCAGGCGGTCGATGGCGCTCTCCTGGCATGCCCCGACCATCTTTTCCTGGAGGTCGCACTCGATGTTCCGCGCCAACTCGTCAGGCTCCCGCGCGTTCGATCGATACTGGGGTTGAGAGGGTTCGTCGTCTCGTGGGCTGGAATCAGGCGGTTGAAAAGCCACGATCTTCCCCTTCCGTCAGAACCCGGCGGGGCGCGAGCCACCGGACAACTCGGCGGTGCAGGCAGAACGCCAGCAGAGACGCCGCTGTTCCGTTCTATTCATCGTCGGTGGGACAACCCCTGACACCGATAGCCTGGATCGACTGGGCGGTGGGGCTGCTGAAGCGGGTTTCTGGGGCCAAGGAGGACCTTGCCAGGAGCACTCCGGGCGGGGATCATCTGCCCGAAACACCGCTGGTTGCTGGAGATGAGGTGAAATGGGCGATGTCGATCCGAAGGCAGAAGACCTGGAACCTGAAGACAAACCGACCGCTGACGCCTTCCGGGAAGAGCCGACGCAGGATTCCCACCCGAGTCAGGATCCCTTCTCCTCGGTGCTCAACACCCGGCTCCTCCACCTCCTGGGCGCGGGCGACAGGAGCGCTTTTAGCCACTTGCTCAGTCTCGAGGAGGACAGTTTGCGCCACTACATCGAGCGCAAACTGCCGCCTCACGTGCGCGGCCCCATCGGCCCCGATGACATCTTCCAGGAGGTGGTCATCGCCCTCGCCCGGAAGTCAGAGGAGGGCGAACTGGAGGTGATCAACACCCCGGCGTTCCGCGGCCTCGTTTACAAGATCGCCGATGGCGTGATCTCCAAGGAAGTGGCCAAGGCCCACGCCAAGAAGCGAGACATCGCCCGCAAGGCTTCACCCCCGAGGTCGGCGGGCGGGGGATCCACCAGTTCCAGCGATCCTCTCAACCAGGTCGCCGCGAGAGGGGAATCGCCCTCGAAGGCGGCACACATCGCCGAGCAACTGGAAGCGCTGCAGCGCAGTCTCGACGAGATGTCGCCCGATGAGCTCGAAGTCATCCACCTCAGGGACTACGAGGAACTCGACTTCGCCGCCATCGCCAGGCGCCTTTCCATCAGCGCCGAAGCAGCACGCCAGCGCTACCACCGGGCGCGCGAGCGTTTGCGGATCCTCTTCCGACGCAAGTACCCCGACAGTCTCTGATGCTGCCATCGCGGAGTACCGCTCGATTCCCGCCCTCTCGTGCCGCTGTCGGCCCGCCGAGGGGAACCCCAGGAGAGGCCGAAACCCCTGCGCCATGGGGCCATCCCTGCCGGACGTCGGGGTGAGAAACCCGTTGCCCTCGCCACCTGATCAAACGATGATGCCCCGGAGCCCGCGCTCCACGGAAGGTGGGTTCGATGCCACGTTTTCTGCGCCCTCTGTCGCTCTTCGCTCTCCTGCTCTTCTCCATCTTTTCCCTCGGGGCCTTCGGCACCGACGAGCCCGATGGCGACGGCAAGGCAAAGCCGTTCCTGCTCACCAACGATGAGCGCGCCGCCATCCTCGACCTCTTCAACGCAACCGAGGAGACGGTCTCGAAGGAGGGGGTCGTCGAACTGGTCTACAACTTCGAGACTGAAGAGCGCACCCTCAGCGATGACTGGATCCCGCCACTCACCCGGAAAAATCGCGCGGTGCGCTGGAGCCGCGACTGGGAAGGGAGCGCCGAGGGACTCGCCGGCGGCATCCTGATCGCCGACAGCGGCCAGTGGTTCCACAGCGCCGTGTGGCAGCCCGAGGTCGAGATCGAGGCAACCTACGTCTCCTTCTGCGGGGGCAGTCGCGGCGACATGGTGGTGGCGGTCTACGCGTGGACAAAGGGGCTCAAGAGGCGAGTCGGCAGCAACCTGGGGATGCAGCTGCTACGCATCTCGGGTGTGAAGGCGGCGGGCGGCATCGGCAAGGCGCCGGAAATCATCTACGAGGAGCCTGCCCGCTTCGGTTTCAAACTCGAGGGGGGCACATTCCGCTGCCAGCGCGAAGGGCGCGTCAAACAGGAGACCGACAGCAGCAAGTTCCTCAAGAAACTCGCCAACGGCCAGGTCGGCTTCGTCTGGCGCGGCAACATCAGCGGCTGCCTGGCGAAGGTCACCATGCGCGGCAAACTCGACCTCGAACATGCGGCGAAGTCGATCACCGGGCTCGCCGAACGCCTCGAGGAGCACCGCAAGGCAAACCTCCAGCTCCAGCCGTAAACCCTTTCGCCGAACGCCCCTAGAGTCCGTCGGGGCGGCCTTGCCCCGCGCGCGGTGTGGCGTTCTTCACGTACCGATCGAACCAGTCGATCATCTCGGCGTGGGTGTGCAACACCGACTCGCGAGCGCGGTAGCCGTGGCTTTCGTTGGGCAGGTAAACCAGCCTCGCCGTGCCGCCATTGCCCTTGATCCCCTGGTAAAGACGCGATGACTGCACCGGGAAGGTTCCGGAGTTGTTGTCGATCTCGCCGTGGATCAGCAGGATCGGCTCGTCGATCTTATCAGCGTGCATGAAGGGCGAGATGGCGAAATAGATCTCCGGTGCCTGCCACAGGGTGCGACGCTCCGACTGAAAACCAAAGGGGGTGAGGGTGCGGTTGTAGGCGCCGCTGCGGGCGATGCCGGCGCTGAAAAGATCGCAGTGGGCGAGCAAATTGGCGGTCATGAAGGCGCCGTAGCTGTGCCCGCCGACTCCCACCCGGTTGCCATCCGCGACTCCCATCTCGACCGCCTTGTCGATGGCCGCCGCCGCCGACGCCACGATCTGCTCGATGAAGGTGTCGTTCATCGTCTCGGGATCGCCGATCACTGGCATCGTCGCAGAATCCATGACGGCGTATCCCTGGGTCAGGAAGAAGAGGTGCGACAAGCCGCCGATGCGGGTGAAGCGGTAGGGGGTGCCGCCGACCTGGCCGGCGGTCTTCGGATCGTTGAACTCGCGCGGGTAGGCCCACACCACCAGCGGCAGGCGGGTACCTTCTTTGTAGTCCGCCGGCAGGTAGAGAGTTGCCGACAGATCGACGCCATCGGCGCGCTTGTAGGTCACCAGTTCCTTGTGGATACCGCGCAATTGCGGCGTCGGGTCGGGGAAATCGGTCAACCCCTGGTCTCCACCCGGTGAACGGCGGCGGTAGTTCGGCGGTTCTGTCGGGCTCTCGTGGCGGGTGATGAAGATGGGCCCGGCGCCTGTGACCTCGATCAGCGCCGTTACCGATTCGTAACTCCCCGGCGCGCAGCGCCACAGCCGCTCGCTCTCGAGGGTTTCCAGGTTCTGACGGTCGAGGAAGGGACGCGCCCCGTCGGGGCCGGCGCCCTGACCGCTGCGGTGAATCCACGAGCCATCGACGCGCACCACCCGGTCGCCCCTGCCATCGATGATGGTGAGCGGCGATCCGGGATTGCCGTAGCGGTCGTTGCTGCTGCGGTCCTCGATCAATCGCGGTTTGCTCTCGGGGTCGTCGATGTCGCGCAGCCAGGTGGTCCTCCAGCGTCGGTCTCGATCGTATTCGTGAGCGAGGGAGCGGTGGCCATCCTGCAGCCAGCTGACCCCGCGCAGGCGGTACTCGCTGCGGAACGCCTCGCGCCTCTCGCCATCGAAGGGCTCGGCGACGATGAGACGGTCGCGGTGGGGGACATCGCTCTCGGGGTCGCCGCCATCGAGCGCCTCGGTCCACACCAGCGTCGCGTCGTGGCCGGGGCGCCAGCGGACACTGCGCGGACCGGTGCGCACGCCGTGCAGCGGGATTCCCTCGCCGATGGGTACCTCTGCCACCCCTATCTCGCGGTCGCCCCCCTCGTCCCACACCTCGATGGTGTGACCGAAGAGGTAGGCCGGCATCAGATAGGAGAAGGGGCGTTTGATGATGGTCACCAGCAGGTGGCGGCCATCGGGCGAGGGTGAGACGGAACGGTAGAGGTCGGGCTTGCCGATCCTCGACCGTTCGCCCGTGGCGAGGTCGACGCGGTTGACCTCGCTGGTGGCGTAATAGCCAAACAACGCCTCGTCGTGGGGGTTACTGAGAAGATCCTGGTAGGTCCGCAGCGGCGTCGCCGAGCCGCTCGTCTCGCGAATGCTGGGGCCAGTCGGCACCTTCGGCTCGGCGGGAGGCGTTCCACGCCCACGTGGCACCTCGGTGACGATCACACTGGCGCCATCGGGGCTGAAGGTGTAGCCGGAAGCGAGCACCGATGAAACGCGGTTGCTGATCATCAGCGCCATCGTCGGGTCAGCGACCGGCGCCACCCACAGCGATGTGCCGGTCTCGGTGAGCAGGGTGTAGGCGAAGTGGCGCGAGGTGTGCGACCAGCGCGCTCCCATCAGGCGAGCGCCCTCGGGGATGGTGACCGGGGTCACCGTTTTTCCCGAGATGTCGCGTAGGAAGAGACCGCGGCTGAAGGAGGTACGGTGGCGACCGTTCGCCGTCGGGTCGATGCGCATTCCGGCCAGCCGCAGCATCGGCCGCGACACATCGGCGATCGACGGCAGCGGATCGGGCTCGATGCCGATGAACCAGCGCCCATCGGGACTGATCATCAGCGACGGCGAGCGCGGGGCGTCGACCACCTCGACCACCTCCGCAGGCGGCAGGCGATAGCCGTCGCCAGCGATGACGAGTAGAGGAGCAACGAACACCAGGACCAGCGCCACGGGCAGCAGGAAACTTCTCATCGGCAGGACCTCTCAGATTTAACACGCCGCGACGGCAGGGGAAAACCCGCATCCGGCAAAAGTGCGTTCGGGAGTCAATCGAGCCATCGGGACCCCAACTTCAGATGCACGGCCCATAATACCCGGATACCTGTGCCGGAACAGATACACTGTCTTGCATGGTTGACGAACAGAAAGCACTTGTCGATCAAGCGGCCAGCGAAGCGATCCATGCTGCTTTCAATGCCAGCGATGTCGGCGACATCGAAGAGATCAGCGGTCTTTTCCTCGGCTATGCCAACATCAACTTCCGTGTCAGAACCACGGCCGGCATCTATCTGGCGCGCTTCTGTCGCGCCCAACCCGATGAGCGCATCCATGATGAGATCCTGCTTCTTCGCTCCATCCAGGGCAGCGGCTTCCCCACTTCTTATCCAATCCCCAGAAGCGACGGGGATTTCATCAGCCGCCACCGGGGAGAAAAAGTGATGCTCTACGACTTTGTCGAGGGAGAAACTCCACGAATCACCCCGGACACGGCACATCAAATCGGCGAAGCCCTTGGACGTCTTTCGCTTCAGCCGGTTCCGCAGACCTATTCATCGAGTGCGCTCGTCGATTTCAAAGATCTTCGCGAGTTTCGATCTCAAAAAACGACCGAGCTGAAGCAGTACACGGAGTTCCGAGATGAGTTCCTGGAGCAAACAGCGAGCATCGAA
>JYMV01032077.1_pt1 | contig 10945 bp, 10 predicted proteins | sample 338911 | NCBI WGS metagenome assembly JYMV01 (sample SAMN03354496, study PRJNA234377) | hydrothermal vent metagenome | biome: Deep sea; feature: Hydrothermal plumes at the Eastern Lau Spreading Center, Western Pacific Ocean; material: Seawater | place: Tonga | collected 2009 | depth 2000 m m
GCGTTCCGATCGCACCACTGCGACAACACTCAGGTCCTCTCTATTGGCAAGATGCGCCAACAAGTTTAGACCACCTATGTATACACCGCTCCTTATGCAGGCAACGAGGGACTTCAGCGTACGCCCGGTGTGAGAATCGGGGGGACGGATACTCTTGCCCCGAACGACTTTGGCACCGTCAATGACGTGGGGGTCAATCTGCTGATGAAGCTGGGCGGCTTCCCGCCGTTCGTGATCTATCTTTCGTATGTGGGGGCTCCCGAGGGTGTGATCACCGCCACCCGCCCGGACGGGGGATACTGGGCGCAGCGTGTGAGAGACGGTGACACAGACGGATGGCTACGTATCGGTGACGCGACGTATGCGATGCGGGCCACAGAGATCCTGGGTGACGCACGCCTGCCGATGCTCGAGCTGTACTCGGGCAAGACCCGCCTTCCCATGGACAGGGCGGTGGGTGGGCCTGACCCTCTCCGTGACTGGGAGGTCTTCCTCTGGACGGCACGGTAGGATTCAAGAACCGTCCATGACCATCGCAGTAACGGGAGCCAATAGCAGCGTTGGTCTAAACTTGTTGGCGCATCTTGCTAATAGAGAGGACCTGAGTGTTGTCGCAGTGGTGCGATCGGAACGCGCGGCAGGGTCCCTTCCAAGTTCTCTAAGGTCAGCGCCTCGTATTGCTTCCTACGAAGATGTCGAACAGCTGACTCGAGTGATCGCAGGCGCCTCGTGTGTCGTGCACCTCGCGGGCGTCTTGGTCGAAAGCAAGGCGTCGACCTACAAGAATGCCAACGTGGACACTACTGCCGCTGTAGTCGATGCGTCTCAACGTGCAGGTGTACAGCAGATTGTGCTCGTGAGTGTGATCGGGGCGAGTTCGGATTCCCCGAACCGCTACCTAAAATCAAAGGGTGAGGCCGAGAGGTTAGTAGCGGATTCAGGAATCTCATCAACTATTATCCGCACTCCAATTCTTCTTGGCCGAGGCACAGCAGGCGCTGCTGGACTTGTGCGGGTGGCCTCACAGAACAAGGTCAGATTATTGGATGGTGGGCGTTATACTATGCGGCCTCTCGATCTCGATGACTTGAGCAGGGCGATCTTGGCTGCGATCAGGACTCAACCCGAAGGTGTATCTATCCACGAATTAGTTGGTCCCGAAGCCGTCCGATATCACGATTTGGTTGCCCGCGTTGCCCACATGATGGGGCGAGACTTGTCCATAGGTACAATGCCTTTGTGGATAGCCAGGGCGGGTGCAGCGATAACGAGTAGAATCAGAGGAGGAGGGGTCTCACCTACGGTCATTGATGTGATAACTGCAGACGAAGCAGTGGAAACGAATGCAGATATCGAGTTGGGTATTAACCTCACTCCGTTATCTACAACATTGGAGAAGATTCTGTCTGACAGCGATAGAGATAGATGACACCCCCAACAGTTGATAGATCCCGAGCAGTTCCCAGACCGAGCGTTTGGAGACGTATCATAGCCTTCATCATCACGGCGTTGTGCTTTGCGTATCTCTACTATCGCTTGGATGACGCTGCTCGACGGGAGGGGCTCTCACTCGTCGACTACATGTCTCAGGTGTTTGCTAATGTAAATTGGGTACCATGGCTGCTGTTGATGATGGGCTATTCCTGTGTCTATCTGGCCATCGACACTTTGGTTTTAGCACGCTCACTCAAGTGGTTCGTAAGGGAGATACCCTATCGAGATATTCTCCCGATCCGTGCTAGTGCCTACATCATTTCGATCTTCAACGAGCAGGTCGGGAAAGGCGCGATTGCATATTACCTCAACAAGCGTGATGAAGTCCCGGGATGGGAAGTCGGCTCGGTCATGCTGTTCATCATGTTTTGCGAGATGTTTTATCTGCTGACTTGGGCCACAATTGGATTCTTCGTCAGTCGTGAGTCACTCCCGGCCAGCTTCGGCCTGATACCCCCAATAGCATTGGGTGCAGCAGTGTTCATCACCCTTTGGATTGGGTTCTTCCGCGGCAAGATCTTGCCCGAAAGTCAGTTGCGGGAAAAGCGACTTCTCCACGCGTTCAAGTTGGCCAGGATACGCCACTATGGAGCGTTCTTCTTACTACGTTCTCCGGCCCTATTATCAGCTGTGGCAGTCTATACCGTTGCTCTAAATTTTTTCGGTGTCGAGGCGTCTCTTGTCTTAATGCTTGGCTATCTTCCGGTGATCTTCTTTGCGGCCACGGTTCCAACTCCGATGCGTGCGGCCGCTATAACCTCCTGGGTCATATTATTCCCCGGTAATGAGGGCCAAGTAGCTGCATTCGGGTTCGTGCAGCACAATTTCTTCATTTTCTTCAACGCCACGATTGGAGTCCTGTTCCTGCGACGTGCACAGCGTGAAATGTTCGATCGGTGATTGCCAATCTGCTCACCAGTCTTCGGTTGCTACTGGTGGTGCCCGTCGCGTTGGGCCTTGCACGACCAGACTCATTTCCAGAGTTCTGGCTGCTAATCTGCATCACTGTTGGCATCGCGACGGACTGTTTCGATGGCATCATTGCGCGACTGACTAAAACGACATCACCTCAGGGACAGCTTTTCGATCACGCGACAGATTTCTTGTTTGTGACCGCAGGACTAGGTGGAGCTGTGATAGCTGGTGACATATCGGCCGCACTTCCCGTCCTGATTGTGTTCGCCTTTCTACAATACGTGCTGGATTCGTTCTGGCTGCACCGTGAGAAGGAGTTACGAATGAGCACGCTGGGGCGTTGGAACGGTATTCTCTATTTTGTCCCTCTGGTCCTGATAAGTGTCTCTCGCTTCGATCTCATGGCTAGTAGCAGCCAACTATGGAGTACGGTGATCTTATTGATTGGCTACGGACTTATCCTCTCCACGATAGCATCGATCATCGATCGAGCCATCGCGCCAAGGCAGTAGTGACTTATCCGCCTCCACGAGTCCTGGTGCTGGTGCGGCTGCTTCTGGCACGAGCAAGTAACGCTCTCAAGCCTGCCTGAAGTCTGGCCGCACCTTGCTCAGCAGTCACAAGCCCAGATGCTACGGCGGCGTTGATCTTGGCTTCCATAGCCCGCCCTCTTGCAAGCACTCCTCGCCAGAATGCAGCATCTTCTCTTGAGATCGAGCCATCCGCGATAGCTGTCTTGATGCGTCGTTCCAAGGTATCAAGATCAATCGGACGCTCGCTTCTGGATGCATCTCTAGATCGTTTAACTGCTCGGCTACCGGACAGCTCTTCACGCATCGCGAAAAGTCTATCCTCTGCTTGCTCTTGAGTGAGTCGTCCGGATTCGATAGCGACACGGATCCGTTCGAGAGTCCCAATGAGACGATCGGCCTCCTCCTGCGTCATCGAGCGGGATTCGACCGCTGCCTTCACGAAAGCAACCATCGCCTCAGGATTCTCAAGCATGACAGTAGCGGTCACTTCCTGAATTGATTGAGTCTCAAAGGGTGAGAACTCTTCTTCCAGGCTCATTGGCTCAGTATCGATAGCGCATGCCATCAAGCCGAGGGGCAGGATGAGCATGATGCCAAACTGAATCAGTTTACGGAAACCAGACCGAGCAGTGTCTCTCAGCTTCATTTATATAGCCTCTAAACTTGGCTTCAATCTGGAAGATTGTTTGTTGTTTGGCGACCGTGCAAGGACAGAGTCACCAGCACTGGAATTCAGATGTGTGGGTGAGGAGAAACGTTAAGGCTCCGTTTGTATCCGCTCCAGCTACCTAAGCGGACTCCTTCAGTAATTCTGGATTACAGGGGAAGGGACACCGTTTGTCCGGTTTGGGAACTGCGGTGCACAGCCTCGGTCCATTCCATGTAATGAACGCCCGTTTCAAAGGGTGCCATCGTAACTTCCTCTATACCCCTGATAGCGTTGGTAAACTCTTCCTCTACCCGATAGTACGCTTGTTCATCACGTGGATTGGGGATTTCCGTAAGCTCCGTTGCCCCTCGGCGGCCAGCAAAGATCCTCTGTCGACGGTCTACGTGGATTGTACCCTCGCTTCCATGAATCCAGGTCTGGGTTCCTGTCGATAGTCCTGTCGTCTCACTTGCCCTCATATGGACCTGGGCACCATCTGTCAGTTCATAGATGATATCTACGTGGTCGGGAAGGGTAGCCGGAGTGCGCTCTCCTCTGGAATTACGGCGGTACGGCACATGGATCTTAGACATGGCAACTACACGTGTGGCTCGTCCTAGCCAACGCATCATCGATTCGTATGAAGCGCCAATATTTAGAATGTTGTATCCACTAAATTGCTGATCGTGACGCCAGTCTAAATCCCCATCGTACGTGGGGAAGCGGGTTTGGAGACACTGGAGTTCAGCAGAGAGGACTTCACCCACATATCCGTCTCTGAGCAGTTGCTTTAGCACGTTATCAATTCTGTAACTCATCGATGTCGGGACCAGCTGGCATACCAAGTCAGGGTAAAGAAGCGATGCCTCCAACATGTCCCGAGCTTCCTGAGCGTTATTCGTCATGCGAGCCTGGCATAGCACGTGTTTGCCACTTTCAAGCGCTGTCAGAGTCAGGGTGCGATGCATGTAGGGCCACGTACCGATAGAAACCGCATGGATGCTGTCATCGTCGATTAGCTCTCTCCAATTCGCGTAGGCCCGAGGAATCCCGAATTCATCTGCAACTCGTTGGCTTGACTCCAGACTACGATTGGCCACAGCGACGACTTCGCAGCCATCGATCCTTTTGAACCCCGGAATCTGGACGGCACGCGCATTTGCGCCGGCACCGATGAATCCAACCCTTACGGTCTCTTGAGAAGATGTTTTTGTTTTCGGGCGGTGTTCATCAGCCAGATTCACTGGACCCAATGCAGCGGCTAGGGGAACGGCCCCGAGGGCTAGAAAGTCCCGACGCTTCAGGCTAGCCGGGTGATCACTGGTTGAATTCTTCTTCATGTTCTTATCTCTGGTTGCTGTTCATGCTCAAGCTAGCGTCGTCCTATGACCACAGCACTGGGACCTTCGCGCCATACACAATGGGCGTCGAATCCGACTGCCGAGAGAGCCCCGAGTTCCTCGGAAAGGGAGAAGTAAGAGTCTTCTTCAGCCCACTCTTCGAAATGTTGCCAGGCGCGTTCCTCCGGGATTCCGCTGGCAACGAGGTGGCTCGCCCAATATCGATAAAGACGTTCTTTCTCTTTGCCATGAGTCGGAACTGCAGCATCTGCATTTACGAAGATGCCCCCCTCTCGAAGAGCATTGTACGTTCTTTCATAGAGAGCTTCTTTCTCTTCTAGACTAGGCACGTGGTGCAGAGAGATGCATGCGGTGATAGCATCGCAGGCAGGGAAGGGATCGTTAAAGGACCTTAATTTAAACCGAACACGCTCACCGTACCTTGAGAGTCGTATCTGAGCCTGCTCTAGCATTTCTGGGTCGATATCCCACAATTCGACGATTCCTATTTCAGGATAACTAAGGAGGGTTTCGGAAAGTCCCCCCGAACCAGAACCGAGGTCCAACACATGGCTGGGTTTGACCTCGGCGGTTACTGCTGAAGCGATGTTTAGCATGGCTTCGTAGCCCGGGACGAATTGTCGGATCTTGTGATCGTAGGTCGCCACTTCAATCCGCAGGTGCCGACTAACCCGATGAGACATAGTCAAGGTAGCTCAGCATATGGACAGAGTACTCGTCACAGGCCCCTTGATTGGGGATTCTGTTAGCAGGCTCGCTAATCATTTCAGGGTCGAGTACTCGAAGAATGAAGTGATGGGTCAGGAAGCATTTTCGCGCGCCGTGACAGACGCTTGGGGTATCGTGACGATGACGAGCCTCAGGGTGGACCGGAACATCATTGATTCTTCTCCACAGCTTAAGGCCATCGCCAATCTAGGGGTTGGTTGCGACAACATCGACGTTTCATATGCGCAGACTCGAGGGATTACGGTCACGAACACGCCAGATGTCCTGAGTGAATCCACAGCAGAGATGGGGATGGGTCTTTTGCTCGCCACGTCGCGCCGTATCGTCGAAGGTGATCGCATGGTCAGGGCGGGGGAGTTCTCCGGTTGGAAGGTCGATCTCCTCTTGGGATCAGAGTTGAATGGGAAGACACTTGGTATCTTAGGTTGCGGGCGGATTGGTCAAGCCATGGCCCGTATGGCAGGTGCCTTCGAGATGCGGGTGCTTTACCACAACCGTGGTCGACTACAGGCCGAGGTCGAATCGAGACTGCAGCTTACGGGGGTCGATTTCGATGGATTATTGGAGGAATCTGATTTCGTCGTCATCACGGCTCCATTAAACGAAGAGAGCCATCACTTGTTCGATCTCGCGACCTTCGAGCGGATGAAGAGGAGCGTAATCCTGATCAACATCGGTCGTGGCCCGGTCATCAAGGAAGTCGATCTGATTGCTGCACTTGAGCGAAATCTCATAGCGGGTGTCGCACTCGACGTACTCGAGTCACCACCGAGCGTGGCCGACCGATTGAAGGAGTGCCCGAACGTGACGCTCACTCCACATCTGGGCAGTGCCACGACTGAGGCTCGAACCGCGATGAGCGATCTGGTGATCGATGCCTTATTGGATGTTTATCATGGCAGGGTCCCAAATCATGTAGTCGGGTAATACCTCTTCAACGGGGACTGGAGCCAAGTCACAGTGTCTTCATTACTGCGCTTGAGTTTCTAGCGTCTCTGATTCTCATAGAACCACAGTCCCCCACCTGAACCTCCGAGTAGGATATCTAAATCCCCGTCTCCGTCGAGATCCCCAAAAGCTGGAGCCGCGAATCCGAAGTGTTCCAAATCCAGGGGCCCGACGTCGATGAATTCAGCGGCACTTCGGGTGCCGTAGTTCAGAAACAAGTGGATACCCTCTGATTCTGAACCAACAACAAGATCCAAATCCCCATCGCCGTCGAGGTCGTGGAGGACGGGCAGGCTCCGGCGTCCCACATCGATACCTAAGTATTCATCACTAATCAGAGTGAATTCTGGTTGGCTGGAAGTCCCGGTATTCTCGTACAGGTTGAGCGTTCCCGAACTCTCTCCGATAATCATGTCGGCGTCACCATCGAAGTCTAAGTCCCCCAGAGTTGGTGTCGCGTTACGACCTCGAGTCAGGGTAGCGATCGCTGAATCGACCAGAACTAACTGGATCGATCCATCATTTGCCTGGTTTTCATAGAAACGGAGTTCATCTCCCCATGTCCCAAGGATGGCATCGAGATCACTGTCCCCATCTAGGTCAGCGAAAGCAGGGAGGAGGTGGTAGCCATTACCGACATCGAATTCACCCGACATCTGAAATCTTGGGGATTCCAGCGTTCCCTCGTTGATTAGTCGGTAGAGCTTTCCGTTTTGTGGGTCGTCCTGCTCGATCTTATTGCCAATCAAGATGTCTAAGTCATGGTCCCCGTCGAGATCGACCAGAACAGGGATACTTTCACTTCCGACATCGATCATCGACACGAAGCGTGATGTCTGTGCCGTGAATAGACCCGGGCTAGATTGCTCTAGGTAGTGAAAATTGTCTGCTGTGGTGGTATTCGGATTAAATGCGCCGCCGAGCACTCCCACGAGCAAATCTTGATCTCCGTCACCGTCCACGTCCCCAATGGTGGGTGCGTTGTAGCCGCTGGTTCTTAGAGGCTCAGGGGAAGGAAATGAGCGGGGCTCTCCACTGAGCGAAGGTGACTGACAGGTTCCGGTATTCTCAATAAATAGTATTCCGGGTTCGAAGTAATCACCCCAGAAGAGGTCCTCGTCTCCGTCATTATCTATGTCACCAAGAGCCATCGTGTTTGCTCCGTGCAGGCTCCCGATCTGTGCGATGATCTCAATGTTCTCAAAAGAATCAGTCAGGTGCTGAAACCGCGGAGTGCCAAGGACATCAGAGTTGGCACGCTCATATCGTGTCACTCTTCCCACGAGGCGTCCGATAAGTAGGTCGACTACGGCGTCACAATCTATATCTGCTGCGTTTGGAATATTCTGCCGGTCAGAAAAGATTGGCCTGCCATCCACGTCCTTCAAGGTATCAACTGCCTCGACAAATCGTGGTTCTTGAGACGTGCCTTCATTACGGTAGTACCTCACGTAGCTGAACGGTTGCTCAGCAAGCAGATCTTGGTCGCCATCTAGGTCGAGATCGACGAATCGGTACCATTCACCCACTTCTAGATCTTGGTACCGATCAGTTCTCCAGAGAAACTGTGGCGTTTCACCGGGACGGTTCTCAAAGAACATGACGCTGCCCGAGACGTCCTGGACAAAGAGATCATCATCTCCATCACCATCGATATCCACGAGTTGGGGACGCGGCATATTGAACCCACCAAGGAACGGCTGCTCGTACTCTTGGCCAGATTCACTTAGGATGGGGAAGGGAGTGATCCGGCGTATGTACTCAGCAATAGCAGGGTTGTGGTTTTCGGACACTCCCTGATCATAGGTGTCCGGTCGCACTTGTGATGAGGAACTCTCCCCCATTTGAGCCCCACAGCCGATCAGGATTACACAGAGACTTAGAAATCCCATAACCTGGGAAGTGCTTCGTGCTCCGTGAGGGCATGAGGAGCAGGGCATCAGTCTCGGGATATGGCCGAGGCGACGGACATACCAGCTGCGTAGCGGCCGACCTCAATTACTGCAATTACAGAACGGGTATCGATGTCGATTGCGACAACGGTACCTGGGCGACTCTGGTCACCACTAACTGATTGGTATGTACCAGCCACATTACGCCCAGATATATAGACAGTACTTCCATCCGGGGAGATCGCTGAGCCGTGTGGCTCCGCGAGGGCCGGATGTCGGATTACGTCGATGACCGTCCAGGTTTCGACATCAACGACAGTGACGCTGTTCGCGGACTGGTTGGGTATCCAGACAGTTGTCCCGTCGGAGCTAAAGGATGGGTGCCACGGCTGTCCTCCGACTGGGACTGATTTAACAAGGGTGGGTTGCCAAGTGCTTAAGTCAAAAATCAACAATTCACCACTCACCTGACCGCCGGCGACCATCCAGTCACCGTTCGGGGAAAGGGCAAACTGCACCAGCGTATGAGTTGTGCCATCGATGTTGAAGAGGTCGACCTCCTCAACACCAAGAGATCCGTAGGCAACGCTGTTTTGCCCCAAGCTGGCAGTAAAAAATCTTTCTCCGTGGGGGTCTACTGCCAGTGCATGCGGTCGTGGAAAGAAAACATCTACTTCCTCAATTTCCATTGAACTACGCTTGATCACCCCGATGCGTTGGGGTGGATTTACTGCTGCCATTGAACGTCCAACGTAAAGGCGATCGGATGTTGGATCCAAACTGAGCATCCCTGGTGCTTCGAAGCTCGATTGGGCCACAAGTCTATTTTGTCGATCGAACTTCAGAATCTTGCCTGCAGAGATCAGGGACACGTACCAAAAAGAGCCATCCGGCTCCACGGCCGTGTGATGAGCTTTAGCCGATTCAGAAAAACCAAGTGTTTTTAGGTCGACCGTTTCGAGTAGCTCATTATTTCTTGTGTCGATTACAGAGACCGTGACCGCTTCCTGGCTGGCTACGTAGAGGAGATCCTGAGCACCTAAGAATCTCGGGGTTTGGAATGAAACACCAAGGAGTAGGAGTTGGAGCATCATCTGAAGGTGATGCCCCCGTGACTCTGCTCCCCCTAACATGAAGCTTACTCGGAAATTGTCCGAGGACGGTATCTAACGACGAAAAGGCCTTCACGGCTGCTTGTCACCACTACAATCCCACTCTTGAAATAGGGATAGTTCGACCATGAACCAGTCATCGAGGCGTCATCGCCCCCGTATGGCACGGTATCAAAATTACCTACTGGTACTGGGTTTTCAGGATCAGAAATGTCCAGCACTCTCAAGCCACTCTTGTAGTTGGATTGGTACATCATGTTCCCGAGAACATAAAGATTGTGATCCGTTGCCTTCGTTTCAGCCATGTACTCTCTAGCTAGGATAGGATCATCTAGGTCAGCGAGGTCCCATATCAGCGTCCGAGTGTTCGTGACGTTCCCACCGGTTTCATCCAGTTCGTCTCCCATGAAGAAGTAGGTGTGATCTTCGGAGAGCCAACCCTGATGCGAATATCCCACATTAGGATAGGACGCCATTGCGACCGTGAGTGGATTTGACTTGTCGGTCACGTCAGCGATCGAGAGCGCGGTTTCGTTTGAACCAAGGCAGATTTCATGTCCCTGATAGTCGGAATCCGGCCCGTGATATACTACGCATTGGGCATCGTGAGAGTATCCAGTTCGTTGACGGCCTGTCGACATATCTTGAAAGCATCCAGCGAACACAGGAGTCAAGGGGTCTTGGATATTGATCATGTGTAGCCCTCCACCACATGTCTCTCCCCCTCCACTGCTACCCACGGAATACGCAAATCCGGTCTCCTCATTGATAACAATGTTGTGTGCGCTTGCGATTTCATCGTAGTGCGAGTCACTATCGAACGTCTGCGGATCCGACCCGTCTAGCCCCCTAAGTCGAGTGAGGTCAAACACTTGCATCCCGTGTTCTCCAGCTCCATCAGAAACCACAAACATGTGATCTTGATAGACTTTCATGTCTCTCCAAGTTGAGGCGTTAGCTGTTTCCGGCATTGGAAGCCGGCCAAGGTAGGTCGGCATACCCGGGTCAGTTACATCTACGAAGGCTGTTTGGTTAGACATGCCTACCAATACGATTTCTCGACCAGTTTCGGGATCAGTCCAGCCCCAGACATCGTTTGTTACGATTCCACGCTCTGCACCCATGTGAGCTAGGGGAAGAAACGAAACAAGGTCAACCGATTCACAGCTGAAAACCGAAGCCTCGCCATCTGTTGAGCATGACACCTCATCACCTGTAATTGGATCCATGCCCAGGACATCACCTGCGATCCGACCAGTAGAGGTCCAGTCGTCATCTATGCGTTCATATACCCAAGCAGCTCCGGCACCCC
>JYMV01035935.1_pt1 | contig 10945 bp, 6 predicted proteins | sample 338911 | NCBI WGS metagenome assembly JYMV01 (sample SAMN03354496, study PRJNA234377) | hydrothermal vent metagenome | biome: Deep sea; feature: Hydrothermal plumes at the Eastern Lau Spreading Center, Western Pacific Ocean; material: Seawater | place: Tonga | collected 2009 | depth 2000 m m
GTCAATTCTGGCAAGGGAGTGTTCCTTATTTCAGAGTCATAAGATATCACAGCGCAACTGAACAAGCGGAGCGAATTTATAATGGACCCGGCAGGCTCCTCGATGTGACAGCAGACTCGATTTATCTGCAGCATGATAAAGACGATGAAAAAGGACTATTTCGGTTTGATATTGCCTCGCAGGAATTACAGTTTTTAGCAACTACTTCTCCACATCAGTGCAGCACAGTAAGGCATGGTGCAATCCTTGAAAGTGGTAATCGCACTTATTCCTTGCAATTGAACAATGAGCTTTATCTGATTACTGGTGAAGGTTATCTGAAGCGAATTGACACAACAACGCAATCGGTGACCAACCTGGGGTGTGCTGAAGATCTATTTACCGATGGTGAGCAGGTGTTTTTATTGCGAAATCGGGGACAGCGGTATTACTCCACCCTTTGGCGTGTAGAACCAGGTAATAATGAGATATTACCTGTGTTGGACGCGCAAATTCGATATTATGCGAATATCGGAAGTAAGCTTTATTACGAGACAATTGATGCGCAAAGTGGCACTAATTTATCGGTCTATCACCTTGATGAACACTATAATCAATGGATAGCGCAACGCTTCAATGCGGATACTTACAGTTTTGTATTGCAAAGCATCCAGCAAATTGGGGATAACATTTATTATTTTTCCAGAACCAGGAACCCAGATTATCCCGCTCCTTCTGAACCTCAGTTTATCTATCTGATCTGGCGTGCAGGAGACGAGCTGCCCTTAAAAACCTTTGATGGTAACGAAATATGGCCAGTTCTTAGTCAAACGGCACAGTTTGCAGGTGATATCTGGTTTACTGCCGATATAAATCAACATGGATTATACAGTAGAGGTGAATTGGCCAGGTTGCACATCGGAACCGATTATATCAATCAAAGCAAAAAATTAGACTTTGATGGTGATAATCGCGCCGATGTCGCCTTTCATGACTCATTTGGGAAAGTATGGCGGATTTATCCATCTGCGACGGAGGGGCACGAGAGTTACGAGTTTGGAGAGCATTCTACGGATATCCCCGTGACAGGAGACTTCGATGGTGACGGCTTGAATGATATCGCTTTGAGGATTCCTGATGAGCAGATGTGGCATGTACTGAATTCTGGTCAAAGTAACTTTAACAGTGAGCAACACGACGGCGTGCAAAGAGTCAGATTGGGGCTGCAGACAGATGATTATCCTGTACCAGCAGATTATGATGGTGATGGTATTACCGACTTCGCCGTGGTAAGAGTGAGTAAAGGGATCTGGATCATCCGTCAATCAACTACATCCGACATCGTTGAAGTCAAAACAGGCTTTAAGGTAGGCGATATTCCAGTCGTTGGTGATTTTGATGGGGATGGGGTTGCAGATATTGCGTATCGAAATCGGAATGAGAAGCGCTGGTATATTTATCCTTCTTCTAAAGTTGTTAACGGCGAATTGGCCTGGCAGCACATTCAATCAATCAGGTTTGGACTGGATGTCGATGACATTCCTGTAACTGGTGATTACGACGGTGATGGTGTAACCGATTTAGCCGTTTGGCGTCCTTCTGCAGGCGTCTGGATCATCAGGAATTCTCAAACAAGCGTAATCACTGAAGAATGGTTTGGAGATTTTGATGGTGCATTGCCCATCGCCGCCGATTTTGATGGCGATGGCAGAGACGATTTCGCACTTTATTCGCCTGAACAGGCTTTGTTAACAGTGCGTAATGCCGCCACGAAAATTAACTGGTATCGAACCTTCTCTATTGATAGTGGTTTTACCCCTGTTGGGTTGCCAGCAGCAATGGCATTTCCCAGGTAATATAAAAATCGGAAAGGTTTGCATTAGATAGAACAAGCGCAGCCTAGTCAATCGTTTCAGGGGGGCATTCGTCGCCATTTAACGACGCGCTAGTTTAACTTAAGTTGAATTACACATCCTTGACAAGCTTCAGCATTTGGATGCTGGAGCTTGTCTTTATCTTCGGCAATGATAGAACCAGGCTGGTAGTACTCATGCTTATGGGCGTTCAGTTTCATCAAGCCCAATGAGTTTAACCCGTCGATACAATCTTTGGAGTCAGGTGCAACTCCAAAAATCGCAAATGGCGTGTTAAGGCTTTCTTATCTTTGATAGACAATTTCTCCATCTAACATTGTCAGTTCAACTTTAGTTTGATTAATCTGAGATGCAGAGGACTTGAATAAGTCTCTGTCCAACATAATCAGGTCAGCGCGTTTCCCTGTTTCCAATGAGCCCACCAGGTGCGCTTGCTTCATAGCGTACGCCGCATTAATTGTATAGGCTGCGAGCGCTTGTTCTAATGAAATTGCCTGTGGTGCACGGCTGATTGCATGGCTAATACCTACAAATGGATTTAATGTGCTGACGTTCCAGTCGCTACTTAATGTGAGCCGGGCATTATTTTCTGTCAGACTCTTGATAGGTACGATGGCCGCTGAGCGTTCAGCACCCACTAATGGCACATTTTCATGCCAGTGGTTTGGATTGGTAAATTCACCAGCCACCTGCGCATCGGCGGTTACATTGAGTTTTGCAAATCGTGATAAGTCGCTTTCACTTACAATTTCCATATGGGTTAAACGGTGCCGCCCTGTGCCAGAGGAGGCGTTTTCTATGGCATTCAAAGCCTCCGTAATACCTCTGTCGCCAATGACGTGAATATTAAAACTGAAGCCGATTGGTTCCAGTGCTTTCAGGTACTTTTCAACACGATCTTGCGTGAAATAATTTAAGCCCCTGTTACCAGGCAAGGGTAACAGTTCAACCTTGTAAGGAGCGTGTAGGGCAGCGGTAGTATTGGTCAGGATGCCATCCATGTAGAATTTCACCTGGTTTACTTTCAACAGGCTGTTGTTATTGCTATCGAACATGTACTGAAGCGCTGCGATTTGTTCCTCATCGTTTGCTTCCGGATAGGCCCATAATCCCAGGTTAACACGCAAAGTGAGCTGATTGCTGTCCGCCACTTTGTACCAGGTTTCAAGGTGACCACGACGCCAATATACTCTGGCGTCACTGATGGAGGTGATCCCATGACGGTTCAACTCAGGTATAGCGTATTGCACCAGTCCATTGAAATCATTGTAGCTGGTGTCGCTGGCGAGCATAGCTTGCTCCATGACAATATCACCAGCGTTATCATAAAGTATGCCATTGGGTTCGCCATTGGTTTCACGCCCGATCAAACCACCCACAGGGTTTGCTGAGTCGGCAAAAATCCCCGCCATTTCCAGTGCCACTGAGTTGACCCACATGGAGTGAGAAGTTTGCTCCATGATGATAACGGGACGGTCAGGCACCACATCATCTAAAATTTCCTTTGGTGAACGGTTGGCATTTAATAATGTATCAATAAAGTGACCATAACCAATTAACCAACTGACGGTAGCGAACTCTTGAGCGGCCTGTGCAACGCTAATTGCATGCATTTCGGCATCGTTCTCATTTTCGTCCAGAGTGAAGTGGGTGGCTTCTGATGCGGCTTCTAATGGATGGGTGTGTAGGTCGTGAATACCGGGCATAACCATGCGTTGGTTTGCTTCGATTTGCTCTGTCTGAGCTCCTATATAGCTTTCAGGAAAGGAATCACCGATATATATAATTTCCCCATCTTTTATCGCCATATGTTTAGCCCATGGAGAATCGCTATTTGAAGTATAAATTCTACCGTTAAGGATAACCGTATCTGCGGCTTCTGTTTCCAGAGTTACTGGATTGGGTGGTGTGTTGGCTGATGTTGCGCTTCCTCCTCCACAAGCTAATAACAACAAGCAAACTAAGTTGGCTAAAGATAATTTGAGTTTTGAGTATGGTTTAATTGCTCTATGCATGACAGGCTCCTGTAACTACTTTAAGCTCTAAGTTATCAAGGTGATGGTGACAGAATGGTAACCAGGCAATTAAAACTAATATGGAAAGGCCGTTGTTAGCCCTTTATGTTGAAGATGATGAGAAGCTGGCGGCTTCAACCATAGACTTTCTGGAAACAGAGGGAATTGAAGTCTGTTATGCCTCAAATGCTAAACAAGCTCGTGCCTTTGTTGCACAAGAAACCTTTGACGTTGCCATATTGGATATGAATTTACCTGATGGAAACGGTATTGAACTGGCAGCTTTGTTTCGTGATAAGTATTGCAATATGCCGGTCTTGTTTTTGAGTGCTGAGGACAGTATTGAAAAAAAGCTTTCAGCCTTTGGTGCTGGTGCCTTAGATTACCTTACAAAACCTTTTAATTTGGCCGAACTCAACGTTAGGCTGAAACTATTACAGCAGAAAAAAGCGAATCACAAAGGGGATGTGATAAACATTGATTCTCTGGAAATTTGGCCGAATGAGCGCATTGTAAAGCGAGCTGGGAATTCCGTTACCTTATCACCGCAGCAATGGCAGTTACTGACTTTACTGGCTGAAGCTCACCCTGAATTTGTTAGTAAACACAAAGTGATTGAAATTATTTGGCCCGATGAAGATGTCAGTAACGATATGTATAAAGCACTGATATCGCGATTGCGAAACAATCTCAACAGAAACGGTGAACCTAATTTACTTGTCGCTGTAAAAGGTCAAGGCTTGGCTTTGAGAGAAAGCTAATATGAAAACAGCCACAAGTTTTAACCATTTCATTAGTATCCGCTTACTCAGTGCTGCGTTAGTGATTTGTGTGCTTTGGTATTTTGTGGCGCGCGATCTTTATTGGTTGGCTTTGGACAGCACGTCAGAATTTTATCTTTTTAAAGACGCTGAACAAGCGCTGCAAGCTTATAAAAGTGGTACTGATATCGGTTCTTTTAATACGCCTTTTAAACAGTTATTTCTGGCCATTAACGATTTACCTGATGATATTGCCAATCATATGCATCTCGAAGATTATCAACTCAATGAAGTCTCCCTTGTGATAACAGAGACACAGGATGTTTATTTCTTAGCTTGGCAAGATGATCCGGCAGAGCCCATCATTTATGTAGTGCATCGATTTGCAACTGAAGATACTCAGGATATCTCTCCCGTTTTGTATTTAATCAGCTTTTTAGTTTTATTCTTGATGTTTGCGTTGATGTGGTTTGTGGTAGCTCGCCTGCAACAGCAAAGCAATAAACTAAAGCGTTACTTGGTGGATATGGGACATAGTGAGAGTCTTGAGGATATTCAATTTGAGATCAGCGAGTTTCAGGCGATTTATGATGAAGTTCAAAGCGCTAATCAGGAGCGCTTGCTCGCATCTTTGCGAGAAAAGCAATATTCGGCATTTTTAAGCCATGAAATACGCCATTCTTTGGCCTCTATTAATGCCAATATTGAAAAACTTGAGCAGATCGACGGCTTTCCATTGGCTGCTTTGCCGCCAATGGAAAAAGCCAGGCAAGAAAGTGAAGAATTACAACGCATTGCTAATGCAATCTTGGCGTTGTGGCAAACAGACAGGTTAACACTGTCTAATCTTGATATCGTCAGTGAATTTAAAAATCATGTAGCGCAATCAGCTATTGAAGAGATTCAGCTAGAGTGGCATGTATCATCAAATACAAAGGGCATCCCGTGTAATCGCGATCTGTTTCATTTGTTATGCCGACAGCTTCTACAGAATGTCAGACAGTACGGCAGATCGAAAATGGAACTGTCGATCACAGATAATTATTTACGAATTAGCAATGATGTTTCACTGGCGATGCCATCTGAAAAGGAGAAATATGGCTATAACGTCGGTATGCTACTGGTGACCAAAATCTGTGAATCTATGCATTGGCATCTGGAACAAACCCAAGAACCAGACTGGTTTAGCATTACTATCAGGTTTGATGGGAGCCCAGAGGTTTAGTTCCGGAATACTTTAAAATCTACCTCCAAACCCTCTTCGGGAGATTTATATTCAACTCCTTGTAAATGATAACGGTAATCATTAATATTACACAGAGTTGAGATTTTCTTGATAGTTTCTAAAGTCATTCAGAGTCGTTTAGAGACTGACTTTATGGGACTGACTATTGCGATAAGCTAGTTTGCACCTACCAAACATTAAAGAACTTTCACCGCTATTTCGGAAATTCAGATTTTATGGACAGAGCCTTTTGGTTTCGTATTCACAGTTTTGTTGGTTTTAAACTGGCGATCCTGATGTCATTTGTTTTGATCACCGGTACTTTCGCGGTGTTATCTAATGAGCTTGATTGGGCTACTAATAAAGCCATGCGTGTTGCGCCTGGATCAGTGAGTCAGGTGCGCTTTGAAACCGTATACCGTGCCGCATACGAGCAATTCGAGCCAGCGAGGCTAATGTATATTAATGCGCCAGTTGATCCCTGGTTTGCAATGGAAGCCATTTACCAATACCGGGAAAAACTGCACCGGCACTATTTTCATCCTACCGATGGCGCTTATCAGGGGGATGGGCGTTGGTACAATTGGCAGCGTTTTTTCAGAATGTCCCACCGCCATCTGATGCTTCCCACGGTGATTGGTATTACTGTTGTGGGCATTCTGGGAGTTTTTATGCTGTTGTCGCTGCTTACCAGCTTTGTTGTCTACAAAGGGTGGTGGAAAGGGTTTACCCGACTGCCCAGAACTCGTAATAAACAGCTTTTTTGGGCTGATATGCACCGCCTTACCGGGGTGTGGAGTATGTGGTTTGTGCTGATTATTTCGCTGACCGGGGTATGGTATCTGGCAGAAAAGTGGGGGGCAAATGCGCAATATCCGCAACGTGCACAAGCCGCCACAGAGCAAGCTGTTAATGAGGCGGTGTTACCGACACCGGAACGCTTCGAAGCAATGTTAAAGCAAGTCGCTTTGGAATATCCGGGCTTGCAAATAGAACGAATCGTTTTTCCACAAAAAGCCGGACAGACTGTGATCTTTCAGGGACAAGCGGAAGCGGTTTTGGTGCGACCACGGGTTAACTCTATCAGTTTTGACCCGGTCAGCGGCGACGTGCTGCAAATTTTGCGCGGAGAAGAGATGAACCTGCACTTGCGCATTTCAGAGGCTGCTGATCCTCTACATTTTGGCACTTTTGCGGGGCTGACTTCTAAGATAGTTTATTTCCTGTTTGGTATCATTCTGTCAGTACTGGCTATCAGTGGAACTTACATTTACGGAATTCGGATTGCGAAAACGGATAGAAGTCTACGTCAGACTCTGCAACGGGAAGAGCAGGGCCGCAATCTTATTATCTGGCAGTCGGCGCTTCGTCCCATGACATGGGGGAAATGGCTTTCCCTGATATTTATTGCTGTTTGCTTAGGGCTGACCTTCTATATTTTTTCAGGCCTGTTTGATCTTAATTGAGACATAAAAAAACGCTCCTGAAACGGAGCGTTTTATCAAAAGCTTTTAGCTTAGAATTTATAGTTAACTTCCACAAAAGCACTGCGGGTTTCGCCGGGAAAATGGCCGGTTCTTGAAAGGAATCCCGATTCTGCATATTCCTTATCAAACAAATTGTCGACCCTTAGCAATACACTATAGTCGTCAACTTCATAGATAATTGAAGCATCAGCGATAAAGTAGGATTTAACGGTTTGTCCAGATAAGCTGAGTCGATCATCTACGTAGTCACCGCCAAAGGCCAGCGCCAGGTTGTATTGCGGGATTTGATAACGGGTCCAGAAACCGAAAGTATTGCCTGGTGCATTAGCGAACTGATCACCAACACTGTTACTAAAGCCACCATTGCCGTTGTCTTCACTGATAACCGCATCGTTGTAGGCGTATGCAAGGCTCAGCACCCAGTTTTCGGTTAAGTCAGACAAGACTTCAATTTCAAGTCCGTCACTGGTTACTTCACCTATGGCGGCAAAGTTATCTCGGCCATCACCTTCTGGATCTAACCCGGTGCTTTGCAATATGTTTTGGCGTTTGATTTGATACACAGCGGCACGGAACAGTGTGGATTCATCAAAGAGTTCGGCGTTTATCCCAAGTTCAATGATTTCGCCGGTAACGGGTTGGAAGGAACCACCCACTTCCGGAGCCTGATTACCGATGCTTTGTGGTTGATAGGAGTCTGCCCATTGAGTATAGATAGAAATATTTTCTGCTGGTTTATATATAGCGCCCAGTCGGAATGTTTGTTCCGTGTCGTCAAATTCGTTGTCGCCAGAACCATCTTCAAACTTATCCGTTCTGATACCGGCTACCAGCGTAAATTGCTGCCATGCCAATTCATTCAGAACATAAGCGCCCTGGCGTTTTTGTGTTGAAGAGGAATCTCTGTAGGTAGGCAGGTAGCTGTCTGAATCGGTAAGCCCATAATCCGGATCATTGAGCCTTAAAGGTACGATATCTGTTGCCAGAGATTCACCAGCCAGATATCTGCTCACAATACCTGCAATATCATCATTATTGCTGTATGGGCGATAAGTGCCGAAATAGCCATCAAAATCGCCATCGAAATGTTCAATACCAAATGCAGTGCGCTGTTGCGCGCCGAATACAGTAGATTGGTATTCAAAATTGATACCGACGGATGTGGACTGCTCTTCGCGGATTTGATCCCGGAACTCACGTAACACTAAGTCAGGAATGTCGTCCATATTGGTGTCTAACAATACTCTTGGCTCATGATACTGTTGGGCTTGCTCATTATCGATAAAGCGCACTTTTGCATCATAACTAAGATTACTGGTAATGGCGCCTTCCAGGCTAAGCTGAAACACATCAGAGCGCAGATCTAAAAAGTCACTAGCCTCGTTGTGATTCCAGCTTACATCGGTATAAAATTCGCCATTATCGTCGGTGGGAACACCGCGCAATCGGTTGCCATCCAGGTCTTGTGCATAGTGAGTGTATTGCGTGGTGAGCATGGCTTTTTCAAATTCAAAGCGATAACCCAGGTCAACGATCGTTACTTCGCTGGCAGTATTATCGCGAAAGCCGTCTTGTTCTTCATAAAATAAACCGACTCGACCACTTTGATTTTTAAAGGTCTCACCTGTGGCTTCCACCGAGCCGCCGAATCGATTATCTGTGCCCAGAATCAGGCGGGCATTTGCTTGAGTTTCGGTTTTGGGCTTTTTGGTGACATAGTTAAAAATTCCACCTGGTGCTCCTGCGCCATACAGCATACCCGCAGGACCTTTTAGAAAGTCCAGTTGTTCGACATTAAACAGTTGCGGCACATTAAAGCCAACATAAGGGTCACCTCTTAATCCATCGAAGTAGATTTCTTCCTGGCGAAAGCCGCGGGCTGTGACTCCGGCGTAACTAAACAGGCTCACACCCGCAATGTTGCGATACAAATCTTTTGCGTCACGAGCACCCTGGTCTTTGATCAGATTCTCATTAATGGAACTGATCATTTGGGTGGAGTTAAGTGGGTCGACACTTAACTTTCCTGAGTCAGACTCGCCATTGCGGTACAGGTTCAGTGCCCGACTGGTGACCTGAATGCGCTCAACGGACTTTTGTGACTGTTGCTCAGAAGCTGGTTGAGATTCGTTAGTATCCGTGCTTTGTTGTGCCAAAGCTGGATGCGATATTTGTAATGCACTGAAAATACTTAAAGCGATAAGTGAGTATCGCTTTCCACTGGGAAAAGAAGAAATGGTGTTTTTATGAATCATTAATAATTACCAGAAGGTTGAGTGAGGTGTTAAAATGGTAATGGATGTGCAAATGATATGGATTATCATTTGCGTTTGCAAGGGTTTTGGTACGATTCAATGTTTGGCTTTGTGATAAAGATTAAGGTTGGCGCAAATAGTAAGGCAATTTAATGAAGAAAGTGATTTGAGATTTTTATCTGCACAGAAAAATTAAAACAAGGGCAAGTGATATGGTGAATAGGCGTTTATTCTGAAGTTAAATTTGTGCGCTATAGAACATTGCTATCACATGGTTACTTTAAATTAACCCTGTTCAATTGTTGCATATCTTGCATATATGACTATGACGGTCTTTAATTCAATTAGTGCTGCCAAACTTTGGTTGCTATTTGGCTAATGTGAATGGATTCCCGGAATTGGCATAGTTATGAGACTCCATACAATATCGCTAGGGTATATTCTGTTATCCATATTGCTTCTCGGGCAGGCTGGAGGGGCGGAGAATGACAAATCCTTAGTATTAGTTTACAGACAACACAAAGAAACCGAAAACTTCCACATCCCTGTGCTCAAACAAATTTACGATGAACTGGGATACCAGGTTGAGTTTGTAAAAGCTGAAGGGGCAGGCTCACTTAAAGAGGTAGATACGGGGTTAGCCGACGGGGACGTAGCCCGCTATAAACGCTATCTACTGGATTTCCCAAATATTATGGTGCTTTCCCAACCATGGATAAGGGCTTGTACATATCTTGTCTGCAATAGGCAAGCACAATGTAATGAATCGCTGTTTTACAACGATGAGGCGGTGCTGGCGTCAACTATGCTGACGTCACCTTATTATGATTTCGAACAGGCTGAGGCTGATATAATGCAGGTTAGTGAAAATGATCAGTTGCTCCGTTTATTAGATGAAAACCTGGTGGATGCAATCGTATTTTCTGTCGCTGGGGATTATTTGCAGGAGATTAAATCAGTTTATGCGATTAAAGAGTTGTACTGCGACACCATTCATCACTCGCTTAATATCAAACACAAAGCGCTATTACCGGAAGTAAATCAAAAACTAATAGAGTATTTAAAACCCAAATGAAGTCGATTAGATTGAATTAAAAAGTAAGAACCAAATTAAGAAATTTGGTGGGCGCTACTGGACTTGAACCAGTGACCCTCGCCTTGTAAGGGCGATGCTCTCCCAACTGAGCTAAGCGCCCATTTCTTGCTTCGCTTACCGTCTCCGGTAAGTGGAGCGCCATTATAGGGATGCCCCGAAAACTGTCAACACCTAATCTAAAAAAAGTTAATCAATTGCCTATAAATTCTGCATCGCTGTGTTTGGTTGTTTATTTAAAAAACATAATGTCGGT
>JYMV01010890.1_pt1 | contig 10944 bp, 7 predicted proteins | sample 338911 | NCBI WGS metagenome assembly JYMV01 (sample SAMN03354496, study PRJNA234377) | hydrothermal vent metagenome | biome: Deep sea; feature: Hydrothermal plumes at the Eastern Lau Spreading Center, Western Pacific Ocean; material: Seawater | place: Tonga | collected 2009 | depth 2000 m m
AGTTTAAAATCACCATAGCCCAGGCCATCGACCTTACGAATGAGTTTGTATATCCAAAAAATACTCCACAATGTTAAATAACCAATAGCAGCACCAATTAATGCATCGGTAAATTCAACAAACCCGAACGGATAGTTAAACACTAGGCCAATTGTAATTAAGGGTAGGGTAATTGCATCAGGTAAGAGTTGGTGTTTCGCATCAATCCAAAACAATGCCACTAAGCTAAATATAAAAATCAGAATAAATATTAACTCTAAATTTAAGCCAAATTTGATATAAGCCAACGACGTTAATATTCCGCAAGTGAATTCAATGATTGGATATTGAATAGAGATAGGTTGTTTGCAATGTTTACACTTGCCACGCTGTAATAGGTAGCTTAGTAGTGGCATTAGTTCAATGACACCAAGCGTGTGATTACAATCAGGGCAAAATGATCTGCTGGGGTTGCTAAGGCTAATAGATTCACCCATGATTGATTTAGGCAGACGATAAACCACGACATTGATAAAGCTACCAACAATTAGACCAATAATAAAGAATAGAGGCAGCATCATATTCTTTATTATAGCGTTAACAGTTTATACAAAACCATTAAGGAATTTAACATGCAGATAACATAAAGGCCGCGATCGCGGCCTTTGTTGTTGTTTGTTATAAGAATGATATTTTCTGCTTATGGGCAAATATTATCACCTTCCATGGTTTTGTCTTCTCCAAAGTTATCATAGACAAAGTTTACTGTAGTGTCTTGACTAAGAAGGCAGCCACCTGAACCCAAGTACTTAACTTTTTTACCATTACTATTTTTTGAGAATAAACGATATTTTATGTCGGAAGGAATGCTGAGGGTGTATTTTCCGTCAGAACCAGTTCTGGCTGTTGTAAGAGAATCCCAAACCCCACCAATCTTAATCAAAGGTAGTACTCTTGCATCTATAGCTGGATTGTCATTAATATCTTTTACGGTGCCTGATATTATAATTCCTGTTGACATGCTAACATTGCTAAATGTGGTTAGATCATTGCCAGAAATAGTTACAGCATCAGCGGCTTGACCCTTGTGCGACGTAGCGTCACAAGCAGAAATGCCATCCCAATTACAAGAAGCTGTGCTAGTGCCGTTGTTGACCGTCACAGAGAAAGTATAACTACCATCTGGCACATATAGTGTTGTAGTGCCGTCTGACATGGTTGGATTTCCTGTAATCTTTCCATTAACTGTATTTTTTAATTTTGCGGTAATTGAGCCAATTCCATCAGTGCCATCGGTTAATTTAACAGTAATAGCACTGGTTTGGTGATCAAAATCAATAGTATGAGACAGGTTATTACTGTCTAACGTATAACCAGCATTTGACACGCCATCTTTAAACTCACCTCTAGCTGAGATTGTGTAGGTGCCAAACGGGAGTTGTGCTCTATAAACACCGAGTTTATTAGTGTGGAATCTGTCTGCTTGTAAATCTACCACAACATTATCTTTGTCTTTAATTTGATCAATCCTTAATTTTGCAAACTCTATCGGATCTCCATTGTTGTCTGTAATGGTGCCAGTTAGTGTGCCACCAGTTAGCAATGCAGCATCCGCTGTTAGCGTGCTGCCCGCAGTTAATGTGAGTTTTTCGGCAAAGTTTCTATCTACAGCCTGGCCTGAGTCATAATATGTAGTATTAGTAGTATAAGCCGTTGATCCGAAAGCCTTTTTAGTGCTATTTTTAAAATAGACAATGTAATCTCCTGGGGCTAAATTCATTGTATAAACACCATCTTTATTGGTTTTAGTTGCGCCAGCAGGTTTTTTAGTTAATGAATTTCTGAATAGAACTTTAACCTTCTTAAGGGCGTTGCCACTGCCTGTAATTGTTCCAGTGATAAGACCACCTTGAACCAATTTAAAGTTAGTAGTTGTGCTAGAGGTTACCGTTAGTTTATCTGCACAATGAATTAGGTGACATTTAGTACCACTACCATCGGCCGGTGAAGCGGTAGTATAGAATTCAGAGGCCGCATCACTGGTGGTGTTTCTATTGATTGCACCAACCATTAGTTCTTGACCAACTGGTGCGTTAAAACAAAAGGTGCCATCTGTTGCAGTTTTGGTTTTTGCAATTTTAGAGAAATCACTAAAATCTCTAGCAAAAATTCTAATATTATCAACTGGATTGTCACTAGCATTGGTTACTGTGCCACATACTTCACCAGCTGCAGTTTTATTGCTCAGCATCTTTGCCGCTTCAGAATCGTTCTGCAGCGCAGCCTTTAGATTGGTTATGTAGCTTGTGGTGCTTGCAGCTTCAATAGCGCTTAAGTTTTCGGTAAAGTCTTCAATTAATTCTCTAGCAGAGATAATTTCTCTGGTGTCCAATGTTGATAAATCATCTGTCGCATCAAGAAGTGCGCTCATTGTGGCGTTTGAGCCAGGGTCAACGTCAACGGTTGAGCCTTCCCACATAGATTTGACGGTGTCACTAGTGCCAGTAGCAACAACGGCGTATTTTGCTGCAGCTGAATAGGTTGTCGGTACGTTAAGTGTGTAACTACCACTTGAATCGGTAGTTGCTGTGGCAATAATCTCGCCTACTTGAGCGCCACTAGCATTGATTTCAATAAGATTTACGGTAACGCCAGAGCCTACACCGGATAAACCATCAATTTTTGCAATTGCTGATGATCCTATCAATGAAGCAAAGAATTGCTCAACCTTTCCTGGAGGGTTGAATGCAAACCCACCACTCGGTGCGGTAATTGAGCCGCTTACTGGACTTGTAGGTGTTCCTGTTCCGCAACCTGTTAGTAGTGTAGCAATGAATAATACTAATAATGCTTTTTTCATACCGCTCTCCAAAATGATTTGTTAACAATTATTATTGCATATTTTTTATAAAAAAATAGATCTTTTTAGTATTTTTTATTGAACTATATTTTTTATAAAAGGGGGGGGTAAAGCGCCCATCAACTTGTACATAGACTACTATCAAATTTTGATCATTTTGAGTTGTTACCAATATCTATATTATCATCTCCTTAATAGCCAATGAACCGGCTTGACCAATGAGCTGGCTAGTTTTTACGAATTAAAGGGTTTTTATTCTCATATTGCCAATTTTTACTTGAATGCATTAAATACTTTAAAGATGAGCGCCCTAAAGATCTCCTATTGCATCGTATACGTCATGACTTAAGTAGGGCGTGAATCTGAAAATAAAAGATGGTAATTTTTAGAGGGATTCTAAGAAATATCAAGCCCTTTCAAAAAAAAGTAACTTCTTTTATTGTAAAAAAAAGAGTAAGGTTAGACTATAAAAGCTACAGAAAATGAGTGTCAAGTAGTTTATTTGTTCACACTTCGTTAAGATTATTTTTATTAGATGTTGCTTTTTGTAAAGAGAAGTATAGTTATTTTGTATTAAAAAACTATTTTTAATAGAGGTTAAATATGACTTGTTTTTTAGGTTCTTGCATTGTCGCTGCTCAGATTTTAAGTGGCGGAAGTTATAACGATAAGATCCCCTCTGTGGCGATTGATAGTAACGACGTTGTGCACAATATTTCTGATTTTTACAAGGCTCGCAATAATCAATTTGATTTAAAAGGGTACTTGGTATTTGACTCTGAAACAAGAGTTGATCTGCATTATGATAACGGCCTTTCTTCACCAAAAAGAGATATAAGTGCATCTTTAAAGGTTGGCATCAAGCAAATCAAAAATCTGAATAGCGACACTTTTTTAATTTATGGTTTATCAACTAAATTGGGGGGAGGGGTTAATGACACTCCGTGTTTGGATGACGACAAAATTGCTTATTTTTGTGAAACTGCAGGGTTGTGGTCTATAAGGAAGAGACCTGATAATGAGAGTTTAAATCAGATTTCTGTGAAACTTGTCAGGAGATTTTAAATGAAAAAAAAGATCGTAATAATTTTATCTGTTGTCGCCATTTCTTTGTTTGTTTCTGGTTGTGGGGGTGGGGGTGGATCGACAATTGCAGTCAAATCCTGTGAATATGTACAAGGCGATTTTCAATCATTTACTTCATGTGGTAGCGAGCAAAGTTCTGTGAATATTGCTAATATTACTAGCATGTCAGAAAAATCAACAGGCGATGCCTATGACTTTGTATCTAATGGGATTAATTACTCATATAGCCCTGGAACAAATAGTGGAAAAGTTATAGCCGACCTACTTACAGCACATGTAAACGGCAATGATGGTACGGGTGTTAATTATCTTATTGTTGACGGTTTTAGCAACGGTGTTACGCATGGAGATAGCGTCAAATTAATGGCAACCAAGGCATCTCCTGGTGCCACATTTATTACGCATGATATTGCTGACTCTAACGGCGATCCAGATGTAGGTTTGTTATTTACCGCTTCAGGTATTTTAAAGGTTGACGCGGCTGAAGTGATTAATTTAAGTTTTGGATCAACAAACCCTGTAATTACACCGAGTATTTTTGAAGCTCGTGTTAATACAAATGTTGGAATTCTTAATTCTAGTTTTAGTAGCGATGCATTTACAACTGTATCAGCAGGTAATGATAGTGGATCTTGCGCCAACCCGACAAGCTGCAATTTATTTGCATTATATTTAACCAGCCCTGGTGGAGTGGTGGATGGTTTAGATTTAGGTGCTGAAAGTGAATTTAGGGATAGGACAATTGTTGTGGGTGCGTTAGATGACGACGGCCAATCGTTAACTAATTACAGTACTAAAGCGGGTATGTTGAAAGATCACTATATTGCCGCACCCGTATTACAAGATAGTGGCACGTCTTATGCCGCACCTCTGGTAGCAAGCGTAGGGGCACTATTATCGCAAAATGACATTCATGGAAACTTGACTGGAGTGGGTATTAAAACTAGGATTTTGACAAGTGCAGATGACCTTGGAGATCTGGGTGTTGATAGTATTTTTGGTCACGGCTCTTTAAATGTGGGTAGAGCACTGGCTCCAGTAGGAGGACTGCACTAATACTATCATTGCAGGGGTAGTTTTAAAAAAATGTCTAATACCTAAATAAAGTAACAAAGTCTGGAGAGAATTTGTTACTTTGTTATGTATAAGCATGTTTTTTTATGTTTTCGTAAAAAAGTAGAAAAAGAGTTTCACTTGGAACCAACTCTAGCGCGCTTGTATATTCATAAAATTCAACTACGTCTAATCTTCTATCTCCAGTTTCAATCTTTCCAATTACTGAGTAAGTAACATCTAGCTTCTCAGCTAGATCGCGCTGAGAAAAGTTGAGATCTTTTCTTGCTTTGATGAGCATTTCCCTTAAAGATCTGTGTAAATCGTGATGTATTGATTTTCTTAAAGAATGATTTTTCATGATAAGGTGTCATAATAATGTTGCACTTTGTACCATAAATAGGTGCGGATAAAATTAACAGTGTATTATGAAATAAGCTCTAGTTTAAAAGTAGAATAATAACCGAATAATTGCATCAAATATGGTTTTTTATTGAATTATAAGATTATTTTTTTAAGCATGATAAGTTTATTGTTTTCATTAAATGATAGAAATTACTGTTTATTATGCCCCATAAATGGGTGCAAATAGGTTTAACACTATTCTTAACGAGGTTTTCATATTATTGAAATATTTTTACAATTTAGGAGATGGGAGTTGAGTTTAGTTAAAGCATTGCCAATTGTGTTTGGTTTATTTTCAAATGTTATTGCAGCAAGTGCTGAAGTGAACAATAACTGCAGCATAACATTTGACGAGTTACTATCTCAAGGTTTGAGTACTCATCCAAGTATAACTGTAACAAAAAAATTAATTTTAGGGGCTGATCTTCAATTGAGTAGTGCAAGGTGGGGGTATTACCCGACCCCATCAATCGATGTATCTAGATCATCAAATAAAACCAGAACCACATTTAGAATTGATCAGCCATTATGGGCGGGTGGAAAAATTGACGCCATACATGATAAAGCTAAAGCGCAAAAAGATGAGGCAATTCATGTTTATGCTGAAAGTCAATATAAACTAATTGAAGACCATCTTAATACATTACAAAAGTATCTTCAAGCTCAAGACAAAATCCGTATTATGAATGCTGGGGTAGGGCAGCTCGAATCTCTCATGCAAACAATAGACAGAATGATAGAAGCTGGCGAGTTAAGCTTGGCTGATAAAAACTTATTGAATACAAGAATTGCCGATATCCACTCTAGTCTGAACATCACCCAAGCGGAGCTTGATGTGTCAAAGATCCAATTTGAAATATTAACAGGCAATAAGACAGAATGTGATATCGCTTTTAAAAGTAAGCCTATATTTAAGGACGATATAAATCTTGAGCTATTAGTTGATGATGCGTTGGATTTCAATCCAGCATTAAAAATATTAAATGCCAAAATTGAGGTGGCAAAATCAGATGTTGACTCTGCGGAATCTAAGCTGTGGCCAACTTTAAAGTTAAGAGGTGAGCATAGAAAAGGGGCATTGTACGATGGCGATATCGATAAAGAAGAAAATTTAATCTATTTAGTCTTGGAAATGTCTACAGGTGCTGGTGCATCAGCACTATCAAACGTTCAAAGATCAAAAATAAATGTATTGAAAGTTAAGAATGAAAAACTCTCTAAAGAAAAAGAAGTTATAGATGAGTTAATGAATAATTACACCAAATTTATTGCAGTTAAGAATAATATAGAGATTTTGAAGAATGACGTAAACATTGCACAAAAGGTTTTTGAATCCAATAAAAGAATGTTTTTTTTACAGCAGAAAAAATGGATTGAAGTGGTTAATGCGTTAACCGTGTTAAATAAAAAGAAAATTAGTAAATTCCAGTTAATAGAAGAATATAAGACTTTAGAAATGAAGCTCGCTTTAAAAACAAATCGATTATCGCTAAAAACTGGAGGAGTCTTAAGTGGTGTATTACAGTAGTGTAAAGCAACTAAAAAATGATTTCAATTGGCTTAGCAGGGATTGCACTCTAGATCATTTTTCATCGTCTAGAGTGTCCGATTATGAGCATGAAAATCTCACTAAGAAAATCGTACAACGCATAGATAATCCTTTTGTAAAAGATCTATTAAATCAATTTGTATCCAAATTAAATCTTCAGCACAGTGTATGGGAAGATACACTCACAAGCACTATGTTGCCAGCACTTGCACTTGTGCCTGGCGCTGGAATTCAAGTTATTATTGATATCGATGTTAATGGTGTTTATAAGTCTGTAAATGCAGACGGCACTAGCGAGCATCAGTCCTTTCCGAAGAGTGCAATCTTTAGGATGTTAAAGTTTCAATCAAAATCAGAAACCATTAGAACCGCAAGAGCAATGTTTGAATCGATTGCAAAAAGTCAAAAGAAATATTTATATTATGCAATTATTGCTTCTATTAGTATCAATCTTTTAGCGTTAGCATCTTCGTTTTACTCAATGCAAGTGTACGATAGGGTAATACCAACCAATGGTATTTCAACGTTAATGGCCTTGACGGTGGGTGTTGGTATTGCAATATTTTTGGAAATGATATTGAAACTATCGCGCGGCTCTATTATTGATCAAGCGTCAAAAAATATGGACATAGAGTATTCACATAATATTTTTGATCGTTTTTTGAGTGTGCGCTCAGACAATCTACCCAAGGGTATTGGTACACTTTCTAGCAAAATTAATAGCTATGTCTCAGTTAGGGGTTTTATTACTACCGCATCAGTATTTGTATTAATAGACTTCCCTTTTGCCTTCTTTTTCTTAGGCATCATTATGCTGGTCGGTGGTATTGAGATAGGTCAACTAATATTTTCATTTATCGTGATCTCTATTTTGATCGGATTTATCTTTAAAAATAAGATAGAGGCATTAACTAAATCATCAACAATGGCATCACACAAGAAACATGGACTCTTGGTCGAAAGTGTTGAAAATTCGCAAAAGATCAAAACAACAGGGGCCAGCTGGAGTGTAATGAATAAGTGGAGTCAGTTCACAGAGGACGCCATTAATGATGATATACACATTAAGCATTACACAGATATTTCAACTTATTTAGCTAATTTTGTTCAGCAAATTAGTTATGTTGCAACGGTGGCTTTTGGTGCCTATTTAATTGGATCAACTGCTGATTTAACCATGGGCTCTTTAATTGCTATCACCATTATGTCCAACAAAGTGTTTCAGCCCATGGCGCAAATTCCTGGTCTTTTCGTTCAATGGGGGAAAGCAAAAGTGGCCGTTGAGGACCTGGATGGTCTTTATGAATTAGCCAGCGATAATGAAGGGGTCGATAGGCCGATCACTTCACAGCTGCAGTCCCATGGCATCCAGTGTAGAGATTTAAAATTTGCATATAATGAAGATTCGGTCGTATTAAACATACCAAACTTACAAATTCAGCCAGGTGAGAAGGTTGCAATCTTGGGTGTGATTGGTGCAGGTAAGTCAACGCTATTAAAAATATTGTCAGGCTTGTATAAGCCCAGTGCAGGTAAAGTGTTATTAGATGGTATTGACATACAACAACTCTCCAAAGGCAATATTAGCAACACCATAGGCTACTTAGAGCAAGATACTAAATTGTTCTCGGGTACTTTGCGAGATAATTTGAGTATCGGCTTGGTTAATGTCACTGATGAGCAAATCTTGAAAGTTTCTAAGTTAACTGGTTTGATTGGTTTAATATCGGCCTTGCCAAAGGGTTTGGATACCGAAGTGCCCGAGGGTGGAGAGAGTGTATCTGGCGGGCAAAGGCAACTGATCGCATTAACCAGAATGATAATTGGCAACAGTAAAGTCTTATTGCTTGATGAGCCAACTGCAAGTATGGATGAAGGTACTGAGAGGCATATCTTGACTACGCTTAATCAGAATATAACCAAAGAGCAAACCCTGGTGGTAGTTACTCACAAGCCCGCCTTATTGAGCCTAGTTGATCGCATCGTTATTATGACTGAAAAAGGCATTGTGGCTGATGACAAAAAGGAAGTTGTGCTAAAAATGATAGAAGATAACAAACCCCGTCAAGCGAAGAAATCATGAGCAATACAAGATTACCCTACATATTAAGAGTTAACCCTTTGCTAATTATTTTTGGCGCTTTGTTTGTGGTTATTATTCCATTATTGATTTGGGCAAATTTTGCTGAAATTGAACAAAGAAGCACAACCCGAGGCATTGTGATTGCAGCAGATAAAACTCAAAAGATACAAGCGCCAATTGATGGGGTGGTAGATGTCATTATGGTCAGGGAGGGTCATAAGGTGAAAAAAGGAGATGTCTTGGTTGTACTTGAAAAAGAACAAAATCAAGCAGCTCTTGATGCTGCAGCCTCAAAGGTGGCATCTTTAAAGGCAAAATTAAGTAGATTAAAGGCAGAAACTCATAGCGAAGACTTGAACTATCCGGTTGGATTTTTGCAAGATGGGTATCAAGAATTTATTAAAACACAGAAAAAGCTATTTTTGTTAAGGAAAAAAGCACTAGAAGATGAAGTCTTCTCATTAGCAAGCGCATTAGCATTAAAAGAGGAGGAGTTGACTTCTAACCAGAGTCTTGTTGAGTCTGGTGATATTGGACGTAATAGAATTTTTAAGATTGACCGAGAAATAGTCGATCTTAAAGGAAAGATCTCAAATACGCAAAACCAGTTTTTTCAAGCCGCTCAAGAAGAAATGACCAAAACTGAGGAGGAGCTATCAATCAGAAAGGAGATGATGACAGAGAAGAGGGTGACACTCAATCGCTCTGAGATCATCTCTCACATGGACGCTGTAGTGAAAGAAATTATTATTACCACAAAAGGTGCAAAAGTTAGACCGGGTGATGTCATTCTAGAATTGGTTCCACTAGGCCAAGAGCTTATTATTGAAGTAAAACTCAAGCCAACTGACATCTCTTTTGTTAAAATAGGTCAAAAAGCTTCGGTTAAATTGGATACCTATGATTTTAGTATTTATGGAGCTTTTGATGGCAGAGTTGAATACATCAGCCCAGATACCATTATTGAAAAAACCTCAAGAGGTGAAGAGTACTTTTTCAAAGTGCTAATTTCCTTAGATCATGGCGATTTATATACTAAAAAAGGCACAGCCATCGATGTAACAACAGGCATGGGTGCGCAAGTTGATATTATTACCGGCACAAGAACGGTACTGCATTACTTGACCAAGCCTTCTCGATGAGTCTTTCACTGAGAGGTAGGTCTTTTCATGTTTTTTTCAATAATTTGTTGTAATATAAAAAATAAACATACCCCTATTTTAGGTGCAGTTCTTAATGACACCTAACAATTCCCTCCCTTAACACTCTAAAATCTCCTTATATTCTATTTTTAATAAGGAATTAAGAAATTTATTTCTAAAAATAAGCGTAATTTTGTATTTAAATATAAATATAACTACTTGTTTTTTAATGAATTATATAAATATAAGTCCATATTTTTTCAAATAACTACCCAATATCGGTGCATTATATTTAAGGAGTATCTTTAAGGCTGTGTGATTCAAATTGATCTGTTTAATTAATTCGGGAAAAAAAACAATGGCCTACATCGTAAAAATTACTAGTAAAAATAATGAAGAAAAAATTACTGAAATCAATGAATCTAAAACGGTAGCGATACATTCGGCAGACAAGATTTATATCTTAGCTAATGAGTCGGGAGCTCTTACACCCTCTGGTAGTAAATCACTAAATACTGAAAATTTGATTGCTATAAAAAATGGCAAAAATTTAGAGATCATTCTTGAAAACGGAGATACCCTAACTTTTACAAACTTCTACAATTACAAAAGCGCAACCAGTATAGAGTTTGTTGATGGTGATGGTAAAGTCCATACCTTACTATCGACAGATGGTGCAGTTGCTGATATGGGTAATGACTCTTTCCTTGTTTACACCCAGGGTGAGGAGTCTGTGCTTTTATCAATGTCAGAAAGTAATACAGCCTTAAATTCAGCATTATCAAGT
>JYMV01014320.1_pt1 | contig 10944 bp, 9 predicted proteins | sample 338911 | NCBI WGS metagenome assembly JYMV01 (sample SAMN03354496, study PRJNA234377) | hydrothermal vent metagenome | biome: Deep sea; feature: Hydrothermal plumes at the Eastern Lau Spreading Center, Western Pacific Ocean; material: Seawater | place: Tonga | collected 2009 | depth 2000 m m
ATTATTGTATTATTCCTTATAATCTGGAACATACATTCCATCGCACAAGGTATTTACTAAACTGGTAGGATCGAAAATAAGAAATTCCTTTGCCAAACTGTTATAAAATGCTGGAAATCAGCCTTGCGCTAGACGGGGTATTTGCTTCGAGGTTCGCTTGTATGGGTAAGCAAGCTTGATTACGGAATGTTGGAGGAGTATTGATGCGGAAACTTAGTTGGATTTTGTTACCGCTGCTAACGCTTAGTCCGTGGTGCAAAGGTTGTGACTACCATTACTATCTAAGAGAGGCGTGGCACACAAATTTAACAACGTGTTGACCGATATTCTGGGAAATATCGAGTTGACTGATGATCCGGGATGTGCTGGATCAGGAGGCATGGCATGGATATAGGGAAGAGTCTATGAAAATTGTTGAGGTGAAGGAATACAGGCTTCGATATCCGGTGCAGGAGAAATTTGCAAATTCAAGGTCGTGGAATACATCGCGATCTGCCGGGGTCATAGAGATTGTGACGGATGGTGGGATTACGGGATGGGGAGAAGGAAGCGGCAGATTGAAGGAGAGGACGGTGGAACGCTGTTTGATCGGGCACAGTCTGTTTGATGTTGAGACGATCTGGCACGATTTGTTCGAACATGGTGAGAGCCCCCGAGCGATTAGTGAGGTGGATATTGGGCTGTGGGATATTCTGGGGAAGGCACTGGAGAAGCCCGTGTGGCAGTTGTTGGGCGGAAAAGTGCGCGATCGGATTCCGGCTTATGCAAGCGGGTTGTTCCGCAAAGATCGGGAGGATGTGACCCAGGCGTTTGTGGATGAGGTGAAAAGATATGTGGACCAGGGGTTTCGAGCGGTGAAAATGAAGGTGGGATTTGGAGAGGCGTACGATGTGACGAATGTAGCGGCGGTTCGAGACGCGATTGGACCGGATATTCTGTTTGCGGTGGATGCGAATTACGGTTATGACGTGGGCACGGCGATTGATGTGGGGCTGAAGGTGGCCGAGAACGATTTATTTTGGTATGAAGAGCCGACGGTAACGGATGATGTAGAGGATTATCTGGAGATTAAGCGGGCGTTGCCGATGCGGATTTCAGGGGCCGAGGCACTGGCCGGGCGCTGGGCGTTTCGGCGGTTGATTCAGGAGCGGGCGCTGGATATTGTACAGCCCGATATCAGTATTGCAGGCGGGTTTACGGAATGCCGGAAGGTAGCGACCATAGCCGATGTGAACCGGGTGCGGGTGTTGCCACATATGTGGGGAGGCCACGGTGCACTGGCAGGCCACGATTCCGGATTGGCCGCAGGTGTTGAACTCGATTCCGTCGCTGTTTGAATACGATATGATGGAGAACGGGTTGCGGACGGAACTGGCGAAGAATCCGATTCAGGTGGTCTGATGGCTCAGTGCCGGTGCCGGATGCGCCGGGGCTGGGGATTGAATCGACCGAGAGGTGTTGGAACAGTATGCGGTGTAGATGGGATCACGCAGGGTCATGAATCCGCTTTGCATCACCACCGCTTTGGTGATGGGCATAGACGAAAGTGCCAGATCATTTTAGGCGCCTTTGATAAGTTGATGCCGCCGGTCTCCCCTATGAAGACAGATATTGAAGCCTCCTTTGACAGGGATAAGGTGAATTGGAATTTACAATCGGGCATTCAACCATTACAGGATAGGGCAGAATGGCGACTGGTCGTCAGATCCAAGGAGATAACCGACTTGTCTGTTGTACCAGTACTCTACTGGAAGCATATCAATTGGTAGTAGTAACTGAGACCAATCAATATGAGATGGGCAATAAGTCAAAGATAAGGCTAACAGGAGAAGAGGCCATCTTACGGTTGCAACCCCGGAGAACTATCCCTACAGAAACGGTCTTAATGGTCAACTATCCGAATCCATTCAACCCGGAAACTTGGATACCGTTTGAACTGAATCAGGATTCCAATGTCAGCCTAGCCATCTACGACATGGCAGGACGTCTAGTACGGCGTCTGGATCTAGGGTTTCAGGAAGCCGGTGCCTATCTACAGAGAGACCGAGCCATCTATTGGGATGGCCGGACACAATCCGGAGAGCAGGTGGCTAGCGGCACATATTTCTATACGCTGAAGACTGAAGGCTATGTGTCCACGCAGAAGATGATCATCTTGAAGTAGAGTACGGTTCGGTTCAACTGTATATGTGCTGCGGATAACCACCAGCTTATATCAGCATGCGCCACGGAGGTACAGACAAAGCGTCGGATAACTTTCCAGCGCAAAAGAACAGATTCTAAGACAGCATAATCTCGTATTATACCCCATGCAGATGAGTGTAGTCTGAGAAGATGGGGCGTTAGCCAGCTAACTTGTCAACCCCAACTCCTACCAGCGACCACCCCGCATTCCCCAACTAGCAATGTTAATAATTTTGGTAACTAGGATAAAGCTGGTATCTTAGGATATCAGTCTTGTCCTAATTGTGTTATCGTCCACGCTGTCTCATTAGATTGGTCAAAGTTGTATAGTTTTCTCTTGGTAAAACTGCCCTCTATACTAAACTACATAGAGCTATTTGGCCCAGTACGAGATACGTCAACAGAAAATGTACTTTAGAATGTCAGAGGTGGTAAGGATTGGATATAAGACGCTTAGTTCCTATTGGGGCTTTATTATGAACTACATTCTTTTGTTACTATGTGCGTATGGAGGGATCTCTCATATCCTATAATACGTGATGTGCTGGTGACCATTATAGTTACTGCTGGGCATATCTAAGCCACAACTCATCCACTTGGTCGAAGGACATCGGTGCACTATGCAAGATCAAACGATAGCAATAGTGTATGGCTGAGCCCGCAGGTAGCTCGATGGGACTGGGAATACACGGTGCGGGGTTGATACCTCGCTGACCATCCACTCGCCACTTTACTGGGTGACCAGGATTAGTAGGATGGTCTAAGACAGCGATACCTCCACCGACATGGCTGTCTTCTATCGGCATGTGCAAGTTGACCCAAGCGGCTGCCTGTTGCTCGGTATCGTCACCTTGATGACCTGCTGAGTTGAAAACACTGGCACCATAGTCGCGCCGGAATGGCATGCGGATGAATAGGCCGCCGTAAGCATGTTGTTCAATATGTATATCTGGGATGGCCTGCAACAGCCAGTCTAGATCCAAAAACAGGTGTTCACCAACCACGCTCAAAGACCAGATTTGTTGCTCCACCAAGAGCAAGCTGCCATCCGTGTGCCACCAGGTGGCTTCGATTGTCCAAGAGGAAGGAGTTGCACCAGATATCTCGGGGTGTTGACCGGGGTCAAGCCAGAAGTCACAACCGTTGACGCCATGAAATCCAGTCTGTATACCATGTTGCCAAGGGTGATGCCAGGGGCTATCCTCGGTTAGGCAAACAGATCCGCCCGCAAGGCTAAGTGGATGAATGTAGGGGCGTAGGCCTGGACGAGCGTTATGTTGAAGTATGACTTTCCCGTGCGAGATATCATCAACAAACAAACAGTTGTTCTCAGTTCGAAGTTTCCAACGTGAATCGATAGACATGAAAAATATCCTTTGTTTATTTTTTTCTTGTATCTGTCTCTAAATTTGTCCCTCAACATATGTTCTGATCCCATTCTGAAATTGAATACCTTCGGGGCGCTAAACCATAACAAATATTTCTAAAGCATAGGGATATCAAGTAATAGGGTTATATTTCCCAGTCTAGCAGAACACCTAGTCCTTTCTCTGGTGTATACCACAAGAAATCAAATGCTTCTTTCGCTTCTGTGTAAGGAAATTGATGGGTAATCATTTTCTTAACCTGAATTATCCCTTTTTCGATGCTGTTCATTGCCCGCAGGGCCGTTTTCATAGGGAGTTCATCAGTCAGTATTCCAGCCACCAATTGTTTTTGCATGATTTTGGCGGCGTGGAGTGGCAGTGGTTGTTGCTGATAGAGGGCAATCAGTTGGATTGTTCCTCTATCAGCAACCATGTCTTGAGCTTGCTCAAACGACTTTATACCAGCGTAACCGCCGACGCAATCGATGACTAAATCTGCACCTCGACCGTTAGTTAACTGTTTTATGACTTCAACGGGATCGATTTCGGAGGCATTGATTACTTCATCGGCCCCAAAGTTGCTGGGAGAATTGGCAGCGCAGAGGAAGAGTATCAACTGTAATGATCTGTTTTATTTGGCGGTTGCGTAGAAGCTGCATCACCAAACTACCAACCACCCCTGTCCCAGAACCACAACTTGGTCGCCAGCCTTAACGCCAGATGAATCAACCCAAGCTTGCTTCCTTAGCTAAGAGCAAGAATGTGCCTTCTTCAAAGGAGACGTTCTCCATTAGCGGAACAATACTACCCTTGACGGGTGAATCGACATCACCAATTGCATACTGAGCATGTGGAGCTACGACCATTACCCGTTGTCCCACTTGGTATTCAATAACTTCCGATCCGATTTGTTCAATGGTGCCGGTCAGCGAATAACCCATGATAGAAGGTGAAACGGCCTCTTCCATAATATATCGGCGAAATAATTCAGAGCCACGGCTAATCAGGGTTTTCGCTACCCGAACCAACACTTGACGGCTGTTAAATTCGGGAGTTGGGGTTTCTTCTAACTGAATATTTCCCATACCTTCGGGTTTAATAACACGGATCACAACTGGTACCTCTTTTTTGTATCTTTATTGGCTTAATTTAACCCACAAATACCATTGTACTAAATGTTTATCGCGTTTTTTGAACCTCAATACCTACATGTGTCAGAACCCCAAATGTTATTCCGACGGGATCCTTGCCAATTGGCATAACTGAGCATTCATCACCGATTGAGGGCAACTCCACACCATAAAAAACAGGGCTTCACAGCACCATCGTCCTGCTGGATGGCCTGTGACAAACCCCGTTCCTTTGGCTACAGACAAAGAAGCTTGGGTTGCTCTCAGCACAAGATTGTTACATCGCTGCCGCAGCTCTTCTATGCCACATGTTTCTTTGCCAGCCACTGAGGCGAGCAACACTCCTCTCAACTCACTCCACTCGTTTCCGAGTGCTGTTACTGGTGGAATAATATTCGGTCGGTTTTCACTTTCGGCTGTAATAAAGTCAATGGCGGCTCCTGCCAGACCAATAGCAAGTGTGCTGGTTTGGCGTCCGCCGGTTCGAGCCCCGGTCCCTTGAGCCATCATATTCTCAATCGGACCGGCCAGTAGCCACTTACCATCAACTTCCGCCTCTTCAAAATTAACCCGACTGGTATGGCTGGATGAAAATGCTACCAGATGAGCTGGAGTTTCTGTTTTTACACCGGGAATGTTGGTTGGAACCACCGTCAGTATTTGACGGCCATCTTCAAGTTGCGCACCTACCATAATCGTATCTGCTTGCACGGCACCGGTTACCCAGGGGCTAAAGCCATTGAGTACAAATCCTTTCTCTGTTTCTTCCGCGCGAAGAACTGGCTGAGCCAAGTGCCGATGGCTAGTTGTCAAATGGGAAATCCCCACTGTTGAAAAGTGACTGCCACTGAGCAAATCTGGAATCAGCTCATTTTGGACATAGTCATTACCACTCAGGGCAATATGTCGGCAAGCGCCAGCACGTTGAGTAATGATGAAAGTAGTGGTTTGGCAAGCTGCGCTAAGTGCCAAATAGCCAAGAGTCAGATCATGTTCACTCCAGCCGAAGCCACCATATTGTTCTTCAAAAAACCACTTAAACACGCCGTATTGAGCACACAAATCAAGTTGTGGTTGAGGCCATGGATATTCACCGTCAGCAGTGGGGAACTCAAGATCATTGGCCAGTACACGAAGCAATTCACACAATTTGTTCAGAGCTAAGTCATTCGGTGATGTTATTTCAACGTGTTGAGCCTTGTCTGGCATAATAGTCAGTTTGGGTTTCGCCATAGTTGGATTAACGTACTTCACTATCAAGAAAATCGCCATGTGTGCATTTTACCATTCTAACAAGTCGGAGCCAGTCCAGCAAGTCTATTGTCCTTCCGTACTCCAGACGGCGAACATGTTTAGGATTGGGGAGAGAGTGGGGAAAACTGTTGGTGGGGATAGTAGGCCTCCACCAATCAAGATACTCCGCATACGAGCTATCTATTGCGAGGTATCAGTAAGTGTTTAATAACCTAGTTGGTATTAGTCGGTACCCGCTTATACTCTCTAAAGGGAAACGATCCAGTGGGAGCAGCCCCTTACCCCCACGAGTCACGATACGACCACGGCGGTCCAAACCCCGGCATCTGCAGTTACACCTATACTTCAACTTGGCAATACCTTTCAGCTAGAGGCTAAAATCAAAGTTACACAACCTATCCACGCTGGTCTGCTCTAGACTGTTCTTTTTAGGCTAATTCAATCTTGAACCAGATGGTGTAGATTGGATGACAGACCATACTTTACATAGTTTTATCTATATGTTAGGTAGGGGGATGTCTGTGTTGCTATTGAATTTTGAGCTGTGTTTAGAGAATAAAAAAAGACAACTCCGCCATCCCCAAGCAAAGAGGTAGTCATAATCCTACGTCAAACCTAATCGCTAGCTGAATAGTTACGACTTTATATAAGTATGAAACAACTGTGACCGGGATTACCTGTTGCGGTTGTTGTCTTGGATCTTTACCGTTGCAGCACAAACAGATCAGATGTCATATTAGGCTTAGGGGCTGCAACGCAATTGTAAATTATACTGGTTTCATCTCAGCATCACTTTATACAGTGACAATAATTAAAGCTGAATCGGAGGTGCGCCATTTTTGAATTGCAGGAAGAGCCTGGATTTACTATAATCTCAATGTCTGGAGAAGGTAGCCTTTTAATCAAACTAATGAAAATCGAAGGGGAATATGGACAATCTAAATCGACACCAGTTTCTTACCCTTATGGCTGGCGGCATGATGGCGGGATTGATGCCTGTTGACGTTGATGGCCGCGATCCGGCTAGACTAGGGAACTCATCACAGCATCCAAATATTCTTTTTATTCTCACCGACAACCAGCGGGCAGATCTCCTGGGCTGTGCCGGCAACCCGATTATCCAGACGCCTCACCTCGATCTGCTGGCCCAGCGTGGCGTTCGATTCGCCAACGCCTTCGCCACCACCCCGATATGCGCCGCTAGCCGGGCGAGCATCCTCACAGGACTGTACGAACGTAGGCACCAATTCACCTTCTTAACGCCGCCGATGCGCACTCAGTTCACGGACATTAGCTATCCTGCTCTGTTGAAGGCGGCGGGATATCGGACCGGATTTATCGGCAAGTTTGGTATCGAATCACACGGAAAACTATTGGTGGAAAATGAAGAGGTGACCCTCAAAAAGATGTTTGATCACTTTGATAATTTTGAGCACTGGGGCCTTTTCGAAGGTTCCCCCAAAGGCTATTTCGTGGAACAAGCAGACGGCACGGAAAGACATTTGACCGACATCACCGGTGAAAAGGCGACCAATTTTCTGAAGGAGTGCCAGCCAGACCAGCCATGGTGTTTATCGGTTAGTTTTAATGCGCCGCACGCACAGGACGGCGATCCGCGTTTCTATATGTGGCCGCAGTCCGAGGATGGGCTCTACGAGAACGACATCATCTCCGATCCCATCAACTCGGGCGCTGCCTTCTTCGAGTCGCTGCCGAAATTTATCCGTGAATCCGAAAACCGGGTTCGGTGGCACACCCGGTTCGATACGCCAGAAAACTATCAGCGCAACCGGAAGGGGCTTTATCGGATGGTCAGCGGGGTGGATCGGAATGTCGGCCGTATCATCGAGACCCTGGAACAGCTGTCCTTCAAGAATAACACCGTCATCCTTTTCGCCTCGGACCACGGCATGTATTACGGGGAGCGTGGCCTAAGTGACTGCTGGCAACTGAATGAGGAGTCGATTCGGATACCGCTGATTATCTGCGATCCTCGAACCGAAGGCGGAAGTCGTGCCGCCATCGAAGAGATGGTGTTAAACATCGACCTGGCGCCCACCATCCTCGCGTTGGCGGGACTGCCGATGCCGGAGAGCATCCAAGGTCAGAATTTGCTTCCGCTGATAGAGGAGACGGTTGATGATTGGCGAGACGAATTCTTCTGCGAGCACCGGTTCGATCATCCGGGCATTGCCAAGAGCGAGGGTGTCCGAACGGAGCGGTGGAAATACATTCGCTACTTCGAACAGAATCCCATCTACGAAGAACTCTACGACCTTGAGTCCGACCCTCACGAATCCCAGAACCTCGCTGGCGACCCCAATGCTACTGCTCAGCTCACCGACATGCGTCTTCGATGCACAGAGCTCAGCCGGATGGCAGCGTCCAGCTGATGGATTTTTCGACTCACTGAAACTCAGACGAAGATTGAAGTTGATATGTCATGCATGATAAGCGTAGACTTTTTTGAGAGGGATAAGAAAATGTCTGAAGCATTACCCCACTTGTCGCTTATCCGAAGCTAGAAAGCCGAGTTGAAGCACTAGAAAGGAATGGCTATATCTATTTTTCCAGTGTTATTTATGCTGAGGAAGTGCTGAACTGAGGACGACCATGGATGATCGGTTCACTAGGCCAAAACGGATGATCACGCAGAAATTCCCACCTTACCTCAACAGATTTCAATTGGAGGGGACGATTCTTCTCAAGCAGCCCCTCGGCAGCAGTGCCTCCTGGGTCAGCATCAACGGCTTAATTATGACTGAAATTCTAGAGGAACCCACCGAAACAACCCATACACAACTCACCGACAAGCAGATTGATTTTTATCGCGAAAACGGCTTTCTGGTCATTGACGATTTTTTGGTAGATATTGAGCTAGCTTCGTGGCGCGAGGTCGTTGATGAAGCAGTTGCACAACGTGTAAGCCGTAATGATGCATATCACAATCAAAGAGGAGGAGACGATTACTACAAGTGCGTCTTCATTCAATGTGTCAATCTCTGGAAGACGAGCTCGAAGATTAAACAGTTAGTTCTCGCACCCCGGTTGGGCAAGCTCGCGGCAGATCTGGCAGGGACAAAGGGAGTGCGACTGTATCACGACCACGCGATGGTCAAGCAGCCGTGGGAAAATCCAACCAACTTCCACGTGGATAACCCTTACGATCCGTTTTACTCGCATCAGGCAATCATGCTCTGGATAGCACTTGATAACACAACCGTTCAGAACGGCTGCTTGTATTTTCTGCCCGGCACCCATAAGACGAGTCACTTTGAGGTTGGCGGAAACCTCGAACAGGTGGGAATTGCGAACTGTTCCGCGAATATCCACAGTGGGAGGAGATTGACCCCATAGCCGCTGAGATGAAAGCGGGAGCAGGGGTGTTCATCAGTGGAATGGTCGCTCACGCGGCTGGGCCAAATATGACGACACGTCCCCGTCGCGCCTTTGCAATGCTCTTTGTGCCGGAGGGAGCAACATTCAATGGCAAAAAAAGCGCACTGCCCGATGAATTGTTTGCCAAATTGTAAGTCAGCGACGTGTTGGATGATGATGAGCATCTGCCATTGCTTTTTTCACATTGATTAAGAACCTAAACCTGAATTCAACTCCCGAAACTCCCCTTATTGAGGAAGGCACTTTGAAGCAAGAGTCAAAAAAAACTCTTCGCACTTTTCCAATGCGAACAAACGCGCAATGGCGACTACCTGCCGCAAAAGTTGAAGAACATTCTGATTCTTGCTGAAAGTGGCCACTCAAGTGGTCGAGAGTTTGAATTTGCACAGGAGCATGCCACCGGAGGGTACCAGGTGATAGGCTATTTGGTTTTATGTTCTCTAATCTTAGGTTTATTCCTGGCGTCAGCAGGACAAACTTTGGCTGATAAAGATTTAGTCCTTTACTTTCCTTTTGATCAGCAAGGTGGACAAAAAGCGATTGACAGATCCCTTCACGGAAATAATGGCGCCATAGAAAATGGTAAATGGGTAGCTGGCAAATTCGGAAATGCCCTGGAATCTAATAAATAAGGTAAATAGATCAGGTCGAAGTCCGCCGCAATAGTAGGAAAGCCAACAGTAGAGTGGTGATTTTGGTTGATTCACAGAAAAGGGTTTGTTATGATTCGATTAAAGCCCTTGAAAATGGGCACTCTAGTTGTCAAGAATTTACATTCTCTCCGGAGAGTATTGAGATGAAAAGCTATTTGGTTTTATGCTCTCTAATCTTAGGTTTATCCCTGGCGTTAGCAGGACAAACTTTGGCTGATAAAGATTTAGTCCTTTACTTTCCTTTTGATCAGCAAGGTGGACAAAAAGCGATTGACAGATCCCTTCGCGGAAATAATGGCGCCATAGAAAATGGTAAATGGGTAGCTGGCAAATTCGGAAATGCCCTGGAATTTGATGGTAGCAAGAGCCGGTTGGAAATTGCCAGCAGTGCCAGCTTAAATCCCGAAAAAGAACTTTCAGTGGCTATGTGGTTCAAAGCTAAAGGCCAGCTGCCGGCAGCAGAGGGAGCCAGGTTCATGGACAAATGGGGTCAAGGAGGAAAAAATGCTGACAAGAATTCAGGTTATGTCGTGGCTTTTTTTCCCGGAGCACATGAAAATAGGCTAGTGCTCCACTATAACATGAACGATTTTGCTGGCAAGGGTTTTATCCTCCCTTTCGACGGCAAATGGCACCATATAGCAGTCGTTTTGGACAGTACTGTTAAGGGCGTGAAAGCTATCCAGATGTATCTGGATGGTAATGCAGAAGAGGTCGTAAAATGGTTCTTGCCAGCCCCAGCAGGTGTTCCTCTTACGCCCAATGATGTAAAACTCAAAATAGGATGTGGTAACAACGCTTGGAACTATTTTAAGGGTTCACTGGATGACGTGGTAATGTTTAGCCGAGCGCTCAGCGAAAATGAAGTAAAGGACCTCGCATCCTCTCCCTATAGCGTAACGCCAGCTGGAAAACTAAGTGTCAGTTGGGGCTTTATAAAGAAGAGTTATTGACACC
>JYMV01022290.1_pt1 | contig 10944 bp, 11 predicted proteins | sample 338911 | NCBI WGS metagenome assembly JYMV01 (sample SAMN03354496, study PRJNA234377) | hydrothermal vent metagenome | biome: Deep sea; feature: Hydrothermal plumes at the Eastern Lau Spreading Center, Western Pacific Ocean; material: Seawater | place: Tonga | collected 2009 | depth 2000 m m
CGAGTGTATCCTGCATCAAAGACACCATTCACAGTGCCATTATCTTCCAGGAAAATACTTTCCAAAGTTCCTGCAGGGTTACCATCTGCACTGGTTTGAAGAACATTGTAGCTTCCAGCAAACTGAGTAATACCATCCAATCCGGATCTGGGATCTGTCGGATCATCCGGATTATAGCCATCTCCGAGGTGCAGTCCTAGAATTATCGGATTACTACCACCAAAAGGAACAGCAAATTGCGGAACCCCTGTGTCAGGATTTACAGGCTGTGGAATCAATCGAGGAGGCCCGGCAGGCAAAGGCTCACCATCCGGCCCAACCCCTCCAGGTTGAGCTTCAAAAGAACCTCCTGTCGCAGCAATTAATTTTCCATCAGCTGTAAACTGCATGAATCCGCCGCCCACTGCGACCATCGTTCCCGGAACCTGTCCCAGAGAAGCTCCATCAAACATCATGTAATATTCCCACTGATTGCTAACGCCTGTTCCCGCAATTGGCTGGCCTGTACCCGGATCAATTTGTTCAGGAAGGTCCGGACGTTTTCTCATGGCAATTGTTGCAGCGTGAGAATTACCAAGGGCATCATAAACAGTGGTTGATGTTGCGAAATTATACATGCTGTCCAGTACATTGGTTGGATCAACTGGAACATCTTTGACGACTGCATTAGCGTCAAGGTTTGCAGCTATTATAAGACCAGTTCCTCTTGATCCATCCCCAGTTGGTCAACAAGACCTAAAACTTTAAGTGCTCCCGGAATCCCTTTACTCTCACTGGTTACTCGATCCACTTTCAAAGCCTGCACACGTCCTCCCCGCAGAGTGGCAAGAAACCCATCTTTATCGTAAGAAAACTGACCGTTACGGGTGTATGACTCTTTGCCGGTAGACTCACTGACGATGGTAAAAAAACCAGGGCCGGCAATTGCCATATCAGTGTTGAGAGTTGTGGTTTGAAATGCACCCTGTGAATAATCCATTGCCACACCACCAATTTTCACGCCATTACTGGCCTTTGTGAAGGTAGATCCCTGAGGCCATGAATTTCCCATTAAGTCCTCAAATGCAACTTGGTTGGTTTTGAACCCAAAGGTGTTCACATTGGCAATGTTATTACCAATAATCTGCATGGTCTTGCCCTGGGTCCTTACTCCGCTGGCCCCAGTATTTAATGATCCAAGTAACGCCATTTTATTTCTCCTTAAGTTGAATTAGAAACATACCAGGCGATACAGTCCATTGCTTCGCGTAGATATAATTAAAAAAATGAATAGTTTGAAACTAATCGTTTATGGTTGAACTTGCATGTTCAACCGGTCTTAATCAGAACTTCTGGAACTCCATGCAGGAGTTTTTCGTGTCGTCAGTTCAGATTGTGCTGGAAGAGGGATTGCGTTTTGATATCGCAAAATTGATTTATTACCTAAACCAACAATTTCATCGGCAGGTACCCATTCACCATTAATTTTCAGTAGTGGTTTACTACCTTCAAAACGGATCATGGATACTTGACCAGATTTGGTCAGTGTGACTCCAATATCTTCTCCGCCATCAGTTCTTGCAAAGACGTTGAAGCTGTAATTCCCATCCGGCATTACATCTCCGTCATTGTCACGGCCATCCCAGGAAAACTCATGAACGCCCTGTGCTCTGCTTTCAAGGTTGATCTTTCGAATCATTTCACCAGTGGAATCCTGCAAAAGGAGCATGACCCTGTCGGCACTTCCTTCCAACTTGTAGGCAACCGGTACAGAATCACCATTTTTCAAAGGTATTTCTCTTGCTCCAACTTCCACATCTTTATCCAATAAACTACCAGCAGTGGCCCGAGCAATCTGCAGCTGAATCGCCATCAATTTTGCAGTCTGATTATTAAGGTTCTGTAACTGTTCCACTGTACCCATTGCTGCCAATTGCTGCATCATGCCTGCTGAATCCATGGGATCAAGGGGATCCTGGTTAGCCATTTGAGTCATCAGCAAATTCAGAAAATCTTGTTTCCCCAGTTCTTTTCCGTCGGTACTGTTCGTTGAAGCACGGTTACGTAGGCCTGTCGCGCTGACTTGCAGGGCCTGTTCAACGTTGTTTCCGATATTCATATTTACCTTTCTCAGACGTACAGATTAAGTCCGGAATCAGTCCGGTGCCTAACAATTGGTGTTTCTTCCAATGCAGATAATTCTTCTTTATTACCTCTCTCTGGAGAAAACATTTCTTCATCGAATTCAGCATACTTACGGTCACCGCCATATTTGGAATCACGTTCGTTAATATCAACGTTGAGAGCTAAATCCTTATAAGAAAATTCCTGATCCAAAAATTTACTGCGGAGAGAATCAAATCCGGATTCGACTATTTGTTTTGCAAGCATGTTGTCAACTCGCATATCTATCGTCAGATTTCCTCCTGCTTGTCTGATTTTCAGAGTAATTTGCCCCAATTCTTCCGGATGCAAACGAAGTGTCATTTCTTCAACACCATTACCACTTAATATTCTGACACGACTTACCACTTGTTCCATGTTAAACGGAAGGTCAGCACTACGCAGGTTCCCATTTGGAGAATTTGCAACCTCGGTTCCTTTTAAAATTGATGTACCGGAAAGTTCTGAAACAGCATTAATTCCTGGTGCGGAAACCGAATCTACAGGAGATTTTACGTTGCTGGAAAGTTGAGTTTCTTTAGAGGTTAATGACCTGAACTGATTCAAAGGCTGTTTGAATGCATTTTCAGAAATATCTTTTGATTTCTCAGCACTATTCATTTGTAAGCCTGCTGTGGCTTTTTCTTTTACACCGCCTTCAAACTCTTCTGTTACTTTGAATTTCTCAGCAGTTTGTAAGCCCGCCGTGGTTTTTTCTTTTACACCGCCTTCAAGTACTTCAGCAGTTTTAGATTGTAAAGTTTCGCTCGTTTTAATGCTGTCGGCAACTTTCAAACTTTCCGCAGCTTTCAGCTTTTCAGTGGGCAGAAGTGACACCTTTTCAGCACTGTCACTCAAATTCTCAACATCAGTCATTTGTAAACCTGCTGTCATTTTTGATTTCACTCCACCTTCAAGTACTTCAGCAGTTTTAGTTTGTAAAGTTTCGCTCGTTTTTATGTTGTCTACAACTTTGAGACTTTCCACAGCTTTCAGCTTTTCAGTGGGCAGAATGGACACCTTTTCAGCACTGTCACTCAAATTCTCAACATCAGTCATTTGTAAACCTGCTGTCGTTTTTGATTTGACTCCACCTTCAAACTCTTCTGCTTCTTTGAAATTATCTGCAGCCAGTAAGCTTTTCTCAGTTTTAGTATTTGCTACAACTTGCAGGCTTTGCTCCGGGCTAATCTTTTCTGCAGCCGGTGGTATTTCTGCAGGCATAATCTTTACCAGGTTTTCTGCTTGCAGGCTTTGCTCCGGGCTAATCTTTTCTGCAGCCGGTGGTATTTCTGCAGGCATAATCTTTACCAGGTTTTCTGCTACTGGTTTTGTAGCATCTTTTTCATTCCCCTTTAATCCTTGATGAAAAACAGTTTGTAATTCCTTTTGAAGAAGTCCTTCCAGATTTTCCTGAACAGGTTCTGGGCCTTGTACAACCGAATTATTTTCTTTTATCGGAATTTGTTGTCCGGTATTTGTTTGAAGGACAGTCTGTAAATCATCCTCTGAAAATTCAGCACCTTCTTCCGGAGGCTTTACCTGATGTAATATTTTTTGCAACACTGAATATTCAGTATCTTCTTCCGACTGAACTGGCAGATTTCTATTTTTCTGCATGACAGACTGTAAATCATCCTCCGAAAATTCAGCACCTTCTTCCGGAGGCTTTGCCTGATGAAATACTGTTTGCAGCAATGACTCCGGATTCTCCAAATCAGATTCCTGCAAAATCGATTGGAGCCCAGTTTCTGCCACACCCTGACTCGGCAAATTTTGAAAAGTGTTTTCATCTGAGACAACCCTTGGGTCAAGGACCTCAATCAATTCTTGTGGAAAAGGTTCCGATTTATTCAAAACTTTTGATCGAGCAGTATGAGTTTCTTCAGTCCAAAGATTGTCATCCAAAACTTCCGCTGGAATGGTTGACAACTCTGCTGTACCAAAAATATCCTCAACAAATTCTGGATTAGCTTGATTTTGAGTCAAAATGCTTGAGGCAAGTGAGGCAGTCAGACTATCCTCTTCCAGGAGTCCCTCAAGCAGGCTTTCGTCAAGAGGATGTTCTGCAAGGATCTCGTCCAAAGTAACATCGAACATCCTTTCTTCGCCCATTTCTCCGGAATCCACACCCAGTTCATCAGAAATAATTACCTCATCCGTACTGCTAAGAACTGCCTTTTGTCCAATTGCTTCCATAATCACTAACTCATTTTTTTCTTGTTATTTCTTCAATAATACTTGCAGATTCCTCTGCGCCCATACTGGAAAGTACTAATGAAGCTTGTTTTTCTTTCATCTGTTTCAGGATGCTCACAGCAATCATGCGATCAAGTTTTGCAAGTGATTGAGCAGCAATTGCCGCATCCATTTTTGAGTACAAAGCAACAGCTTTTTGTAGATGCGTATTGTCTTGGTTTTTCTTTTTTTTGATATCCTTTTCAATTTCCTGCTGAAGTTTCTCCAACTGGCTAACTTGACGTTGAATATCTTCCTGCAGTGTTTTGAGCTGCCCCTCTCTCCGGTCCAACTCCAGAGCTCTCAAACGTAATCTGCTCTGCTGTTCCGCAAGTCGGGTCAGAATTTCTTTCTCACTCTCAGTAAACTTGTGAGGTTTCTTTGTCTTTTTTCCTGCATCAGGTTCAGATGCACAAAATTCAAGCCCGTAGTCTGCACACAGTGCCCCAAAGACTTGTTTAATTTCGTCAATGGTGGTTGGTATGCTATAAGCGGGCCTTGCCATCATGACAAACATAAATAATAAACATAAGAATTTGAAATTGTTAGTAAAATTTAATAATTTATTCATTACATTCCTGATGTTGTAAAAGATTTTAAGTATGAAAATCTGTAAATATTAGGCAAAAAATATATTAATTATAAGAATATCGTCGATAATTCTGGGCAATTTCATCCGCCTCCAAACGTTCCAAACGTTCCGTTTCATCTCTAAACTTTTTGATTTCTTTTTCTTTGAGAATCTCCAGAACCCGTTTTTTTTGAGTGGCTACGGTCAATTCATGTCGTTTCAGTTCCACAATATCCAGTTGTTCGTTTAGTTGATCTTGCGTGAGTTCCAGTTGTCTTTCAATTCTTTCCTGAAACCGGTCTCCCATCAACAGTTGATTTATAGTCACACCTTGTGTTTTTGCTTCATCTAAATCTTTATGATGGTGGTTTAAAGTTTCCTCCATAAGCTGTTTTCTGTCACGGTACTGCTGTTCAACCTGTACCTGTTCAGCAAGTGCTTTTTGATAGAGCTTTTCAAGACGCTCCCGGACGTGTAAGGCCGTTTCCAGGCGAAAACGCGGCATATTTAGTTTTTGGTTTAAGCTTTTAAATCAATTGAGAGAATTATTCCTGTGTTCAAATACATACAATTTAAGGAAGGATTTGCATCCAGTCTGCAAATTGTCTGCGAACGATAGACAAATGAGTTTCTTGTGGTGCAATTTCCCTGCAAAATCATCAAAGATAATTAGAATAGGGATATTAGTCAGGGGGTTTGAGGCAGGGTATGTAAATGATATAGTGCAACCGCAGCAGCATTGCTCACATTTAATGAGGAAACCTCATGGTTCCCCGGAATGCTTACCAGCCAGTCACAATGCTTCCGGACGAGACGACGAATTCCACGTCCTTCGTTACCCAGCACAAGTATAAGTGGCCGGTCTCGTGAAAAATCGGTAAAGCAGTCAGGAGCTTCTCCTTCAAGTCCGGCTACCCAAAAACCTTTTGTTTTTTGTTCATTTAGAAACCTGGCCAAGTTTGTTACAGAGATAACCGGTAACCACTCTAAAACTCCTGCAGAAGCTTTGGACGCAACTGGTGTTAATCCGGAAGAGTGATCTTGTGTAACTACGACGGCATTGACCTCAAAAAATCCACAAGTTCGAATAATTGCACCCAGATTATGGGGGTCTTCTATTTGATCAAGAACAACAAGTAATGGTTGTGTTCCAACAGCCGATTGTGGAAAATCAGGCATGCTGGTAAACGGCAAAAAGCCGCAACGTAAGACCACGCCCTGATGAACGGCATCCGGACACATTACCGTCAATTGAGAAACTGGAACTTCGCTCACAGGGAGCTTTATTTTTTCTGCAAGGATCCGGATTTCTCTCAGACGCTCGGAAGAATCTGCATCCTTTTTTAGATAAAGTTGATTCAGCAGACGTTTACTGTGCTGCAAAGCTCCCAACACAGGCTGGATTCCATAAAGCAATTCAGTTCGCTCCTTGAGTTTTGCACCCTTTTTCCTATTCATCTTTTGTCAAACGTTCCAGTGCAATTTTTAGCTCAGCATATTCATTGGTCACAGGAAATTCCGGATATTCTGTTATGATTTTTTTAGTTGGCCGGAAGAAAATTCCTTGATCCGCCTCGTTTAGCATACTGATGTCGTTGTAAGAATCACCAACTGCAACTGTATGAAAATTGATTGCTTTCAACGCCTTCACAGCATGGCGTTTTTGATCTTTTTGACGCAGGCAATAGTCTACGATTCGCAAATCTTTATCCAATTTCAATGAATGACAAAACAAGGTCGGGTACTGAAGTTTGTGCATCAAAGGTTCTACAAATTCACGAAAAGTGTCAGATAGAATTATAACTTCATAACGTTGCCTCAACCATGTTAAAAATGCAAATGCACCATCCAACGGTTCCATTTGTTCCACTACTTTATGGATGTCCCGAAGTGTAAGATTATACTGGTCACAAATTTTTAAGCGGTAGCGCATCAATTCATCATAATCGGCAATATCACGGGTCGTCAGTTTCAAGTCATCAATATTACATAGTCTCGCCAGGCCTTGCCAGATTTCAGGAATTATGACTCCTTCAAAATCAAGACAGGCTACTGTCATTTTTTTGTGACTAAGCATTTGTATTTATTTGGTAAAGGTAAAATTTATAGCTATTTTACAGGGTTCATTGACGTTGAAAAATGTAATTATCCTGCGGCAGTGTTTCAAATACAACGTCCGCCGTCAACTTCCATACAAGTACCTGTCACCATGTCTGCTTCATCGGAACACAAAAAAAGTGCGGCGTTTGCCATGTCCTGCGGTTGACTCAAACGTCCCCACGGTATACTGGAAACAAATTGTGCTCGTTTTTCAGGCGTGTCTTCTCCCATAAAAAGATGCAGCATTCCTGTTTCCCCTGCCACAGGATTTATGGCGTTGACACGAATTTTAAATGATGCCAGTTCAATCGCCATGGCTTTGGTTGCAGTAATCATTGCGCCTTTGGAAGTGTTGTACCAGGCCAGTCCCGGGCGTGGACGCAGGCCTGCCGTTGAGGCAACATTCAAAATCATACCGTGTCCCTGCTCTTTCATCAGCGGTACTCCGTGCCTGGCAGTTAAAAATACAGATTTCACATTTACCGCAAAGATCCGATCAAACTCTTCCTCTGTGACTTCCGTCATTGGTTTGTTCCGATGAGTGGTTCCGGCGTTGTTGACCAGGATATCAAGCCGTCCCCATTGTGCAACAGTTTGTTGAATCATTGCTTCTACATCCGAATTTTTACTAACATCCGCAACAACTGCAATCGCACTGTCTCCAATTTCACCGGCAACCATTTTCGCCGCTTCCTCGTTAATATCTGCTACAACGAGCTTTGCTCCTTCTTCAGCAAAACGAGCAGCAATACCTCGTCCAAATCCGGAACCGGCTCCGGTTACAAGTGCAATTTTATTATTTAGACGCATATTTATTCTCCGTGATGAATGGCAATTGTTTTGGTTACAGAAAACCCGTAAAGTGCTTCAAAGCCTTTTTCGCGGCCGTGTCCACTTAGTTTGACTCCACCGAAAGGCAATTCGACGCCACCACCGGCACCATAGTTGTTGATAAAGACTTGTCCGGATTTGAGTTTTTTGGCCATCCGAAACTGCCGTGCTCCGTCTTGAGTCCAGACTCCGGAAACCAAACCAAAAGGCGTACCGTTTGCCAATTCAACCGCTTGCTCTTCATCTTGAAAAGGCATCACAGCTAAAACCGGCCCAAATAATTCTTCCTGTGCAACTGCATGATCTGGAGGAACATCCCGGATCAGCAGCGGTTTTACATAATTCCCACCGGAAGGAGCATCAGCAACAATTACTCCCTCTGCAGCAAAGTTTAATCCATCCGCTTTTGCTTCTTCCAGATATTTTTCAAGGCGAAATTTTTGTTCCGGACTGATGAGCGGGCCGCAAGCTAAGTCACTGAATGCCGGTCCGGCTTGAAGGGCACAAAATTTTTCTGCAAGCCGTGCTGTCACATCCTCGTAAATCGAATGTTCCACCAAAACCCGACTTGCTGCAGAGCAGGTTTGTCCGCAATTTTGAATGCTGGCGTTGACCAGAAAAGGCAAAGCTTTGTCCAAATCCGCATCGGCAAAAACTACTTGAGGTGATTTTCCTCCGAGTTCCAAAGTTACCGGTACTGCGTTTTTGGCAGCGGCTTGCTGCACCAAAGTTCCTACTTCCGGAGAACCGGTGAATGAAAAATGATTTATTGCGGAATGATGAAGCAATGCGTTTCCAGCTTCCTCTCCAAGTCCGGGAACAATGTTGAAAACTCCCGGAGGGAATCCTGCTTGAATCGCCAATTCTCCAACCATCAGAGCTGTTTGAGATGCTTCTTCACCAGGCTTGAGCACGCAGGCATTACCCATTGTCAAAGCACCACCGATGGTCCGTCCAAGAATTTGCAGCGGATAATTCCAAGGAATGATATGTCCGGTAACTCCGTGCGGCTCACGGTGTGTAGCCTTCAAGATAGGGGATTGTTTCACCGTGAACCTTGTCTGCCGCCCCGCCGTAAAATTCGAAATAACGTGCACAGGCTTTGACATCCACACGTGCCTGACGAAGCGGTTTCCCTACATCACGTGCTTCCATTTCAGTCAGTTCGTCTTCATTCTCCAAAATCAAGCTACTCAGCTTTTGCAGCAAACGCCCCCGTTCCACCGGAATCGTTTTCCCCCACTCACCTTGCATTGCGTTTTGCGCCGATTTAACTGCAAGGTCAATGTCCACTGCTGAACCCCTTGCAATTCGTCCAAACTCGCAGCCGTCACTCGGATCTATTACAGGCAATGTTTCGCCTGAATCCGGAGTTTGCCATTTTCCTTCAATGAGAATTTTTCCTTCAAATTTATGCATTTTTTCTACTCAAATTATTTATTGTTCATCTGCTGCATCGCTTCAAGGCGGGCAATCAAACTTGAAGTATCCCAGCGGCTCCCACCGAGTGCCTGCACTTCGGAATAAAACTGATCAACCAAGGCTGTCACCGGTAAATGTGCTTTGTTCGCACGGGCTTCCTCTAAAGCAATTCCCAAATCTTTGCGCATCCAATCCACGGCAAAACCGTAATCGAATTTTCCTTCGTTCATGGTTTTGTAACGGTTTTCCATTTGCCAGGACTGGGCTGCACCTTTTGAAATAGTTTCAATCACTGTATCAACATCCAGGCCAACTGCTTTAGCGAAATGTATGCCCTCTGCCAATCCCTGCACAAGTCCTGCGATGCAAATTTGATTCACCATTTTAGTCAATTGTCCGTAGCCCACAGTTTGACCTTTTTTGCATAATTCTGAATCAGCGGTTCTGCTTGATCAAAACTGTCTTGATCGCCACCCACCATTACGGTCAAAACACCATTTTCTGCCCCGGCCTGTCCTCCGGAAACAGGAGCATCAAGGAATGCACATTCCTTCAGCTTGGCTGCATCAGCCAAATCACGTGCTATTTTAGCGGAAGCAGTAGTGTGATCCACAAAAACGGTTCCGGAACTCATACCTGTAAATGCACCGTCAGTCCCAATTGTTACGGAACGCAGGTCATCATCGTTGCCCACACATGCAAAAACGAAAGCTGCATCCTTTGATGCTTCCGCTGGAGTAAGTGCTAGTTTCCCACCATATTCCTCGACCCACTTTTCTGCTTTAACAGTGGTGCGGTTGTAAACGGTGACTTCGTTTCCGGCCTTGGCTAGAAATCCGGCCATGGGATAGCCCATCACACCGAGTCCTATAAACGCTGTTTTTTCTGACATTTTTAGTTTGTTGGTTATTGTTTATGGTTATTTTGCATTATTAAAACACTCTGTCCAATTGTTAGCACTTAGTTTAGTTTGTGTGATCTTTTTTACAAGTCTGATATACACTTCATTTTGATTTGTCAAAGAATTTCACTGTTTTATCTGGACTTTTAGTACCAAACTTTCTTAGTCTAGGCAGTTGAGATATTTGAAAAATATACTGTCAATGTAGTGATGTTCTCAATCTTTAAATTCTTAAGCACAAAATGGCTGAGCAGGATACGGTTGCTGTAATTGTTGCCGCAGGACAAGGAACACGCATGGGAGCGAAGCACAATAAATTGCTTCTTCCTTTAGGAACACGTACAATACTTGAGATCGGCCTTGAAACATTTAAAAAGCATCCCAGAATCCGGAAGATATATTTGACCGTTTCCTCACAGGATCGTCAAATATTTGAAAACATGATTCCAGAAGAAATTGTTCTGGTTGAAGGAGGGAGGCGTCGCCAAGACTCAGTTCACAATGCTTTGTTGGAAATTATGCAGGATGAACAAGTTCCGGAACTGGTCTTGGTACATGACGGAGCTCGGCCGTTTTGCAGCGAAAAACTAATTGATCGAATTATAGATGCGGCACATGAACATAATGCCGCAATTCCGGTTTTGCCCTTAGAGGACACTATCCGCCGAATTACTGAGGAAAAAACGGAGGTTCTGGATAGGCGCGCATTATTTGCCACTCAGACACCGCAAGGATTTCG
>JYMV01021391.1_pt1 | contig 10942 bp, 6 predicted proteins | sample 338911 | NCBI WGS metagenome assembly JYMV01 (sample SAMN03354496, study PRJNA234377) | hydrothermal vent metagenome | biome: Deep sea; feature: Hydrothermal plumes at the Eastern Lau Spreading Center, Western Pacific Ocean; material: Seawater | place: Tonga | collected 2009 | depth 2000 m m
CCTCCAGAGAATTATTAGATGTTGAAATTGTAGGGAATACACTCATCATTCCCGGCAATCTCCAGGGAATTGAGTTTTATGATATTGCAAACCCACAAACGCCTGCTCATTTAGCAAACCTTCAACTCCAGGGAGGAGGCGGTGGCGGCAACACCCGCTGTTACTATGCCAGAGGCTCCGGAAATGTGGTGTATATTACGACACACAGGGGGGTCGCCATTGTCAATATATCCAATCCTTCAAATCCACAAAGTTTGGGGTATATCTCCGGAACATATGGAAATAATTTTATTCTTGAAAATATGGATATCTCCGGAAATATTCTGGCCGTCTGCGCACATGCAGATGGTGTTTTGTTTTTTAATATTTCCAATCCTGCAAACCCAGGTTTAATCTCTACGGCCCAAATGGAAAACGCCTGGGCAATCCTTTTGCATGAGAATTTCGCCTATACAGCCGATGGAGAGAACATTCGAATTCTCGACATTAGTAATATAGAAAATCCATTTGAAGTCAACTCATTGTCCACAGGAAGCGCAATAAAAGACCTAGCAATTGCAAATGGATTCCTCTACGCTGCCTTAGGTTCTGGTGGAGTGAGTGTTTTTGATGTAAACGCGCCTGAATCGCCGTTATTATTAGATAATTATAATACAGGCGGATTGGCCAATAGAATTCAGCCGTTTGAAGGAAAAATTGCTGTGTCTGATTGGGATGACATAGAAGTGTTGGAATGGAATGGTACCGAACTGGAACGGATTGGCTTTAAGGCAAACGGCAGACGGACCATGGCTATCAATTCTTCGGGGAATTACATTTATTCCGCTGAATGGATGTTATTACAGGTTTTTGAGTTTGGGGAAATTCCAGGTGCGGATATTGATATAAGTTCATGGGAACTCAATTACCCTTATGTGGAAAATGGTGATTCATACACACTCGGTCTTGAAGTCACAAACAACGGAAATTCAACCTTAATTGTTGAAGATCAATACACAACAAACCCTGATTTCCAAATTGAGAACCAACTCCAAAATTTAGCCCCGGGACAAACTCAGGAAGTAAACATAACCTATTATGCGGACGGAGGAAATTCCTCCGGCGGTTATGATATGTTCACTAACGATAATGATGAATCCCACATAGTTTGTGAACTCAACGGAAATGTTGACGGCATTAATGTTGGAGAAACAGCACCGGATTTTGAATTGGAGATCGCAGCCAACGGAAGCGGGACATTTCAGCTGTCAGATCACCTGGGACAAATTGTAGTGATTGCATTTTTCTCCCCTGGATGACCAGTATGCAGTCCGGAGTTATCGGATTTTGAAACTACCATCTGGCAGTCATATCCTCAGGATGAAGTCTTGGTTATAGGGATTTCAGCAAATAACCAGAATCAAATAGATAATTTTGTGGAAGAGAATGGAATCACCTATCCCATCTTATTTGACCCGGGCGGAAGCGGAGGAGTTTCAGGCGGCGATACGTATGACCTGTATTACCTCCCAAGTGACGGCTCGCCCTACCCAAGGGATTTTATCGTGGATCAAAACGGAATTATTCAGTACGCCAACAATGAAATTGATACGGAATGGATGCTGATTGTTTTAGATGACCTTTTAGGGGGAAGTGAGGTTGAAATAGATATTTCGTTTCAGGAAAACTGGAATATGATCGGCCTTCCACTTGCTGTTGAAAATCCTGATGCCCAGTTTTTATTTCCAGAATCTGTAGAAAATACCTTGTTCACTTTTACAGAAGGTGGATACTCTCAGGAGTCTAATCCACAATTTCAGGACAATCACTGGATGAATTATCCATTGAATTGACACATGGCTGGAACATGATTTCAGGAATTTCACAAACGGTAAATGTCAGTTCCATTTACGATCCTGATCAGTTAATCATCGATGGAACAGTGTACGGCTTTAATGACGGTTACGAACCGACTGAAACAGTCGAACCGGGGCAGGGGTATTGGATCAGAAGTTCTGGAAATGGCACCATAACCCTAACTTCCTCTATTCATTAAATAGTTCGTTTCCAAGGTTCTTTCTTGTAAAAGATTAATGGGATGAAATATTTTACATTTATTCTCTTTTCAATCAGTATTGCCACAACACAATTGGTGAAACCTGTTGAAAACGATACTCTGAATTATACGCACGTTTATTTTGAGTGGGAACAGATTCCCGGTGCTAAGTCCTACCAAATTCAAGTAGCTGGAAACGATTCAGCTGAATTTCAAAATCCTCTAATTGAACGAGTAGACTCTACTTTATTATTAATCATTGAAGATGGACTTGAATGGGATAAGACTTACCAATGGAGGATCAGGGAAATTGATGATAATGATAGCTATGGACCCTGGAGTGAAAGTTGGAGTTTTTATATTCTGCCATTACATCCAGAATTATCTTCTTTCAACATAGTAATATATGATTCATCCGGAGTTCAGCCCGGAATTACCATCATGGATTGGCTTGGGTCAGGATTAATCTATGCGATAAATGTCTACGGTGATCCAGTTTGGTTTATCGATAGTGATGTGGAATGGAATAACGGAATGGACTACAAAGTTCAATTTACCTATTTTCTGGAAAATGGGAATTTTATCGGTCTTGCTGATGGCAGGGAAAGTAATGAACCCGGAAGAGTATTTGAGATGAACATCGAAAATGAGCTTGTCTGGCAAGGACCATCTGAACTGGAGGGGATTGGAGTACATCATGATGTATTCCCCATGCAAAACGGAAACATCATTGCGCTCACCTCCCAGGATACGTTACTCCCCGTTCCTGAAGAAATTGAACTCCCCGAAACTTACATGTATATTGATTCTCTACCCTGGCAGGGTGATCGAATCGTGGAATGGAATAGGGATGGTGTTGAAGTGTGGAGCTGGAGTGTCTTCGATCATTTCAGCTTTGTTGATTGGAATCCCAATCTGTATCAGGATTTATTATATACTCACCCAATTCCTGCAGATTTCCATTACGAATGGACCCATAGCAATACTGTCTGGTATGACCCCATTGATAATGCAGTGTACCTCTCTGTACGGAATATGTCACGAATTACAAAAATTGACTATGATACCGGTAATATTATCTGGAATATGGGTCAAGAAATGCCAAGCGGAGATGTAACAGTCGGTACAGATCTTGGGTTTTCCTGGCAGCACTCTGTAAAGATGCTTGACAATCAAAATTTAATGATGTACGATAATGGAAACGAAAACGATCCTTTTTATTCCCGGGGTTTAGAAATATCTTTCACAGAAACTGATTCAATCCCAGATACAGAAATTGTGTGGGAATATAAACTTCCGGATAGTGTCAGCAGTGGCTTGATGAGCGATTGCGACCGCCTTCCTAATGGAAACTCATTGTTGACTTCTACAACCAGCAATCAGATCCTGGAAGTATCACCGGATTCTGTAAAAGTATGGGAACTGCTTCCATTCCAGGAGGGATCCACGTTTCGTTCAGAACGCATCCCCGGCCTTTTTCCGCAGGCATTCAGTGTTATTCAACCTGACTTTATTGATGAAGGATTCGGACCGACAATTTATCTACCTAGCGGGGAGACAACACTGGAATATGAGATCCATAATGAAGGGTGGATGAATGAAACCTATGAGTACAGCATCATCGATAATTTAGGCTGGTTCTCCGAAACCGGGACAATTGAAATATCTCCCGGTATATACGCAATAATACCAATGAGCGGAGTTATCTTTGACTCTGGAATAATTGATACCCTGATGTTCACAGTAATACCTCAGCATGCTCCTCTTCGGTATAAGGTTGATACGCTTTTTGTTAACAGCCAATTATTTAACGCTGTTGGTAATGTTTTCCCCCAGAAATTCGAATTATTTCCAGCCTTTCCCAACCCTTTCAATCCGTCAACAACAATACAATTTGCTGTAGAAACGATGCACACATCGACCTTAAAGGTGTATGACATCAACGGCCGTTTGGTAAAAACCCTCGTTGATGAGAAACTTGATCAAGGAATTTACTCTGTACTTTGGAAGGGGACAGACAAATTTGGAAGGCCAGTGAGTTCAGGTGTATACTTCTATGAATTACAAACCGAATATTTTAATCAACGTAGAAAAATGATTTTATTGAAATGATCAGTTTTCTCTCTGCTCAATGGGAGACCATTAGCTGGCCAAATAATGAGCAGATTGATAAGATTATTGCTGATGAAAATATTTTGTACGCTGGTACAGTTCTTGCCAAGGTCTATCAGTCGGTCGACCATGGAGAAAGCTGGACACAGGTTGGAGGATATATCGATGAGATATCGTATGCTACCGATGTACTTCATAAAAAAGAAAATGTACTTTTTTTCAGCCATAATATTGGCGGTGATGATTACAACTTCAGATGTTTTTTCAATGGTGAAGAATGGGAAAACTGGGAGCCTCTACCCTATCAAACATCATCCTTTACACAAATGAAATCAAATTCAGACTTCCTGTTTACAATAATCGCTGGCGGGATCGCTAATTCAGATGATTATGGCGACACCTGGACACTCATACCCCAACCTCCTCTTGAAGGATATTTAAATATTCCTTACGCTGACGATAATTATACATTTATAAATCACGGATGCGCTTTGTACAGAACAAATTCCATGGGTGAATATTGGGAAGATGTGACCGGGGTATTGGACGATATTGGTCCGCCTGAGCCCTACGGCTGCACTTCAATCCAGGCCATGGAAATGGTCGAAGATAAATTAATCATCAGTATGTACTGGTACGGAGGGGTGGGGAGATTATTTTATTCAGAGAATTATGGAGATGCCTGGGAATGGATCGATACGTTTCCGTCCCAGTCCGGAAGCGGAATGGGAGACAATAATGTAAACGCACTGGCAGGCATATCAGACTACCTGTTTGCCGGAACAGCTACATCCCAGGACGGTTTATTCTATACCAATGACTATGAAAACTGGACTGAGTACAGCGGTGGACTGGAATCATACAGCCTATCCTTCGCAAATATCATCTCAACAAATGAATTTTTATTCAAAACTGGTGGTACCGTAAGTGTGTATCGGGCACCCATTCCTGAAGAGATTAATAGTGAAATAACAATCGTTGTCGATCATCTCTCCGGCTGGAACATGGTCGGTCTACCACTGAATGTTGATAACACACACTACCTGTCCCTTTTTCCCAATGCTATTGAAGGAACTCTCTTCAGTTTTAATAATAATTATCTCCAAACAGAGATTTTAGAAATTGGTTTCGGTTACTGGCTTCGTTTTTCATCAAACTCTAACGTGGGAATTTCAGGAAATCCAAATAACGAAATTGTAATTGATCTCACTCAGGGATGGAACCTAATCAGTGGTTTACACAATTCAGTTCAAATTGATGAGATTCTTGATCCAGAAAATATTATTCTTGCGGGAACATTTTACGGATTCCATAATGGAGGATATGAAGAAGCTGAGGAATTGAGCCCGGGAAAAGGTTACTGGGTGCGAAGCTCATCCACGGGAAATATTATTATTACAAATCAACGATAATAATCACGCTATATTCCTAAGGAATCCATATTTCTTCTTTTGAAAATTTTGGCAGGATTAAGCGGTGATTATCCCGTTTCCACCAATTTCCACTCTCGCTTCTTTCTGTAATTGAAGTGAAATGATAATCATAAAGCCATACTCTCAAATATTTTGGAGCGGGTCCAATTTTACCATTTTTTAATAAGGACAAAACTTCTTTTTCACCTTCAAATATTCGATTTAGAAAGAGATAAAACCATCTATACCTTTTTGAGATTGGAACCTGTCTCATTAATGAAAAATGTTCTTCCTGGCTTATAGGATCCCGATCATATATTTTCTTAAAATATTCAGCGACACGTTCATAAAACAGCGCTGCAAACCACATCTGCCAATCCAGCCGGGGCTGATGAGGTTGGACGAACTGCGGTCTTTTTTCTAAAGCTCCCGCTTTCCATTTGAACTCAATTTCCTTCCATTCATTTCCATCATCGCTGGTTTCTATTATGAGCTCCGGACGGCGGACTGTCATTACAGAAAAAAGACCATAATTATTGATAATATGAAACGGTCGAATGGTATTTAATAATTTTTGAATCGAAGCATAAGGACTAAAATTTGGATAATACCGCATTGCGGTATTTGAAGCACTCAGGATTACGACAAGACATACAAGAATAAAAATACTGCTTTTTTTCACATAGGAATTCTTTGAATGAACAACTAATAAATTGTGTTTATTCCTCCACTGAAATGGAATTATTTTTTTGATAATTTTATCATCCAGAAGAACGACACAGAGAACCAGTGTAAGTAAATTGAAATAGGTGTAATTACCAGTACAGGCTATCAAAACCATAAAAAGTGAAATTGAACCAAAAGCAGCATACCTCAATCTTCTTGGACCAAAAATAAAAAATGGCGCAACTAGTTCAATCCCAAACATTGCACCTGTTGAAATATGTTGAACCCACATTGGCAGTTGATGTGCATACCAGGCCGTCCATGTGGCAAGAGGTTGGGTTTCGTAATGATACGAAAGAGCGGTAAGATCCCACCAGGTTGAATCCCCGCTGGCAAGTTTTGTGACTCCTGAAAAAAACATAAGCCGGAATAACAGCCAGCGCAAAAGAAACAGCATTCCTCCAGAAATTGGGATAGGAGTTTTAAAATGATAAAACCAAACACCGGGGCTGAAAAAAATGGAGAGAAATCCGCACTCCAGAAGAAGAATATCCCATTGAAAACTCAGAAACCTCTGCCCCGCTGCTACGACTGAGAGGTATAAAAGCCACAGAAAAATCAGGAAAATCCTTGGCATCATTCCAATAAAAAGCGTTAAAGAAAAAACCAAACCCAGTCCGCAGATAAGTCCCAGTCCTGAATACCCCGGTAGAAAGAGCTGTAACGAAGGAACATTGAAAAACGCTGAACTACCTAATTGATGAGCAACACTTTGAAAAAAGTCATTCGCTGGCAAAATACCATTTTGACCTACTAATCCATCTGCTTGAATCCAGAATGATAGAAAAGCTATAAAATATACTATCGCAATCAGCTTCAAGAATATCCACCTGGATAAATGGTACGTAGGTTTTTCCAAATTCTTACCCCAAAAGATGTAAGTCATAAAAGAAGAAATACGGCGGTTGTTTGCGATAAATCTGTATCCAATTTCTGTACAGTTTTTAAAAATGGACATCCGGTTATACAGCCAGAAAAGAAATTGGTAAACCGATGCATCAGCTAATGACTTAAATACGGCACCTGCCCCAGAAAATACTTCTTTTTTTGTAGTAATATAGTGAACGGATTTTTCGAAATCTTCCGAAGTGAGCGGATGAAATTCACTTCCGGCATTTTTGTACGGTATATATTTAACTTTGTCCCGCGTAAGTGATTTCCACCGCTGAATCCATAGTGTACAAAACCGGCAGTCACCATCATAAATCATGACAGGTTTGGAAATAGAGTTTGTAACTGCTTTCTTCAATTATTTACCCTTTGTTCACCCTGAAGAAATTACTAATATTCTGATTCTTAATTTGTGAATTCCAAAAGAATCCGACTTTTTACCTAAAATGAAACAATATTTTAAACATAATATTATCATGGCTATCATTGTTACCGGAATTATTTTTACACTTTTCTTTTCTTGTTGGCTGCCGAAGGAATTCTACTCTTTACTCTCAGAACAAACTAAAAAAGCAGAAAACTATAATGTTACAATTTATCGTGATACGTGGGGTGTCCCTCATATTTTCGGTCAATCAGATGAAGATGCCGCCTTTGGCCTTGCTTATGCCAACTCTGAAGATGATTTTAAAAATATTCAGGACGTCATCATTACCCTGAAACAAAAATCAGGATTGATTCATGGGAGAGATGGCGCAATCACTGATTTCTTCATAAGCTGGCTTCGGATTTACAATACTGTCGATCAATATTATGAATCCCAACTCAGTGAAAAAGTCCGGAGTATTTTAGAAGCGTATGCCACTGGAATTAACTACTACGCTCATCTCCATAATGATGAAATATTAGCAGATGTATTCCCGGTACAGGGGAAAGATATCGTGGCTGGTTTTGTTTTTCGCACACCTATGTTTTTCGGATTGGACAGCATTTTGGAATCCCTGTTTAATTTAACTGAAAAACCAAAATTATCTTCCCATTTACCTGCGAACAATACATCCAGACACATCGGTTCAAACGGATTTGCAGTTTCACCCAAAAGGACAGCAAATAAGGAAACGTTTTTAGCCATTAATTCGCATCAACCATGGGACGGTCCCATTGCCTGGTATGAAGCTCATATACACAGTGAGGAAGGTTGGAACATGTCCGGAGGTCTATTCCCGGGATCGCCGATAATATTCGTGGGACACAATGACAGCCTCGGTTGGGTCCATACTGTAAATGCCCCAGACTTAATTGACACCTATATTTTGGAAATGCATCCAGATAATTCACTTTTATATCGCTTTGATGACCAATGGCTGGAGTTGGAAAAAGAAATAGTATCAATAAAGATTAAAATATTTGGACTATTTAACTGGACGATTAAAAGAGAAGCTTTGTGGTCTGTTCATGGTCCTGTGCTTCAATTCGAACATGGAACTTATGCTATACGATATGCCGGATTGGGCGATATTCGACAGGTGGAACAATGGTACCGGATGAATAAAGCCCAGAATTTTAAAGACTGGAAATCCGCAATGCACATGAGAAGTATTCCCTCTTTCAATTCGGTATTCGCTGATTATACAGGCAATATTTTCTATCTTTATAACGGAAATATTCCTGTCCGAAAATCCGGATTTGATTGGAAAAACTATTTGCCCGGATGGACTTCTGAAACACTTTGGGATGAAATTATTCCGTTTTCAAAATTACCAATGGTACAAAATCCAGCTAGCGGTTTATTGTATAGCACAAATCAGTCACCCCTTTACGTTTCAGAAGATTCCGACAATTTAAAGTTGGAGAGTTTGCCAAAACATGGAGGTATTGAATTAACCCAGAATAACCGCAGTTTAAGATTATCTGAATTATTTTCTCCAAAAACAAACCTTACTTTTAAAGAATTCGAAGAAATTAAATACGATATGTACTATTCCAAACAATCAGTCGTAGCTAAATATGTTGAAGCTATCATTCATGCAATAGATGAAGAAGATTCAGTATTACAAACATCAAAAGCAATTCTAAAAAAATGGAATTTGAGTACGCATCCGGAAAACACCGAAGCCTCTTTAGGAATGTTGACCTTAACCCCCTTCCTCAAATGGACGTATCAGAAAATAGACGAACCATTGCTCATTGAATATGTTCGAACTGCTTCAAAACAATTGATGGATACATATAAAACATTGACACCCCCATACGGAAAAGTCCACCGATTGATAAGGGGCAAACAGGATTTAGAAATTGGCGGAGGACCAGATATTCTTCACGCTGTGTACGCTACGAATTATGCTCCTGGTAAAATGAGGGGCTTTTCAGGGGACGGGCTTGTATACTTAGTGAAATGGGATTCCACAGGAAAAGTTTATTCTCAAAGCATTCATCAATATGGAAGTGCAACATCAAGACCTGATTCACCTCATTATTCAGATCAATCTGCTTTATTTGCAAGAAGGGAAATGAAACCCGTTTGGAGAACAAAAACAGAGATTCTCCAAAACCTAGAAAGCTCATATAAACCGGGAGAAGAAATTAAAAATTAATCAATGAAATTTAAATTTCTGTTATTCCAAAAATAATTTTACACATAAAGTTTCTGACAATGATTACAAATGTGAGTTCCCCTCTGCCCTACTCGAATTTTTTGAATCTTCCCCCCGCAGTTCGGACAAGACTGGCCCTGCTTCCCAAAAACATTTAACTTTTCTTTAAACTCCCCTGTTCGATTTTCTCCGAAAGAAAAATTGATAAACGTAGTGCCATTATAAGAAATTGCATCCTGAAGAATAGACCGAATGCTTTTGTACAAATTAGGAATACTTTGTTCAGGAATTTTATTCGAAATACTTTGAGGATGTATGCTGGCCTTCCATAAAATTTCATCAATGTAAATATTACCTAATCCTGCGATATAAGATTGATCAAGAAATAACGGTTTCATCATCCTTTTTCGCTGTCCTAAAGATTGAGTCAGCCAGCTCAGATTAAACTCTTTTGAAAGAGGTTCAATCCCAAGTTTTTCTTCCAGCCATTCCAATGTTCTGCTAAAATAAATTCGGCCAAATTTACGGGTATCGTAAAAATATAAATTTGAATTGTCTTTAAATCCGATATGAAACGAAAGTTGTTTCTCAAATTTCTTCTGAAGAGGATGAAGAAGCAACTTCCCTGTCATTCGCAGGTGAAATACCAGGAACCCCTGGCTTAATTCAAAAACAATATACTTCCCGCGCCTGCTTAACCGAACTATTTTTCTCCCCTTAACTGCATTAATTACAGAGGATAAATTTCCATTTTCAATGACTTTAGAATATCCATTCGGCAAATCAATGGAGCGAATAAATTTATCTTGAAGGGCAGGCGATAAAAAGGCAACAACAGTCTCTACCTCCGGAAGTTCAGGCATGGATTAAACTACATTTCAAAAAAAAGGGCTCATAAACAAAACTGGTTACTTCAAAACCGTCAATTTTTGGATATCTCTTCAAATGGATGTTTGAAGAACAACAAAATATTCCCCAGATCGATGTGGCAGCATAAGGCCAGTGGTTTCCAGCCCACAGATCTGGAGGGATTTCCTTCTTGTAATTATTATATTTTGAGCCATTTTATTTGATTAAAACGTCTCCTAATCAAAGTATGCCCAAAGGGCAATTTAACTTCTTTCCTTAAATGACCATGTGAATTCACAGGCTGATACAATTTCCCCATTTTC
>JYMV01017542.1_pt1 | contig 10941 bp, 14 predicted proteins | sample 338911 | NCBI WGS metagenome assembly JYMV01 (sample SAMN03354496, study PRJNA234377) | hydrothermal vent metagenome | biome: Deep sea; feature: Hydrothermal plumes at the Eastern Lau Spreading Center, Western Pacific Ocean; material: Seawater | place: Tonga | collected 2009 | depth 2000 m m
CAGATATAAAAACAGGAACTAGCAGCCATATATATATTAGCAATACGGGCGCTGGTAATGCTGAGGTTGCAGGTTCGGTTGCATCTTGGGACAATGATAAGATAGTACTAGATTCAAACTCTATGAATGAAAGTGGCGTAGTTTATTATTACATTATAATTCAAGATCCATCATAAGGGGTATAAAATGAGCATACACAAGAGAGTAAAAATAGAAAACGATAAGATTGTCGGCAATTCCTACTATGGTCAAGTTAGCGATGATTCAGTTGAAGTAATAACTAATTGGGTGGCACCCACTGATTACCCTATTAGTTTCTATCATAACAACACAAGCAAACCAGTAACCACACTAGCTTACGGGGTTGCTAGCGAAAATTGGACTTATATTCTATTAGGCGTTTATCCCATTAAAGAACTACTTTATACGATGCAAGCGAGAGAAAGGTGGTCTAACCAATTGGGGTCTTTTGATGTTAACGGGGTTACTGTCACGCTGCAGGATAGACATGATTACCCTAACATTATGAAACTAAGCTTGACCGAGGATGATCCTTACAAAGTTAGTAACAATGTTTGGATTGAATCAGAAGCAGACAAGACGTTATTACAAGTAACAGCCACAGAATATATGAGCGTAATGATAACGCAGTAGTGAACGCATTAACGACAGTTGACGAACTAAAAGATTATTACGTAACTAAGTACGGGGCTTTTTCTAATGATTAGATTTACAAAAACAGTCCAACTATACCAAGATACTACCGGGAAGAATGCAGCTGAGGGCGTACCTGTTAGAGTTTTATTAACTGGCACAACAACAGAGGCGACTGTATTTAGTGATGATGCAGGTACGATACCGTTAGCACAACCGTTTTTAACTAACTTAATATCGCAAGGAAACCCAGGGCAATTTACATTCGTTGTCTCTGATGGAACTTATGATATTGAAATAGATGGGGGCATAGCAATTGCTAATGAGGCTATATTTTCACCGACTGTCTTTATTGCAACCGATCCTGTATTAGCTACAACATTGGGCACCGTAGTTAAAAGGATTGAAATATTTGATTTTGCTGGGGCGTCACTGGGGTTTATACCTGTATATGATGCTATAACATAGAACAAAGGTGTGGGGCCCGCTAAAGCCCACACCGTTACAACCAAGACCAATTAATAATTGTATTTAAACAAACCCGACATTGAGGTCAGTAAAATGAAAACTACAAACGATATATCAGTATTAGACCGATTCCAAAAGAAAGCGCTACTTGAAGTTATCAAGACGTCAATTCTTGCGGAGGTTACAGCCAAGTTTCAAGAGATATATAACGGTGCAATCGAACCTATGGTTAACTTACGTAAGGCCACAAGACAAATGGAAAATATGACAGCAGAAGAATTGATTGGCCTGGCCGGAGTTTAAGAAATGAAATTAAGAACTAGGATCTTTAACGCTATAATGAAACGTGATGGAGTCATTACAAAAGAACAATCAAAAAGAGTGTTCTCACGAATTAAGGATGGATCAGAGTTAAAAGAGTTTGAATTGATGGCAAAGGAAGGGCTTATAAATATAACAACTAAAGTTCAAGATAATAAAGCAGGAGTTAATCCAACGCTGTATACAGTAACCACTAATGGAATTGATTATTTCAACACGCATATAACAAACAATGGGGGCGGTTCACAATGTACACACAGATAGACGGTGTTGCACTGGCATTAATTGCTAAGGCTGGGATTCAGTCATTTACTGAGGCTAGCGGTGATCAATGGTATATGTCAAACGAGCAAGCTATTGAATTTCCAACAAGGGTATTTTTTATAAGAAAGCCTATAGACAGGTTAGAATCTTGCTATTCATTTCTTATCGGGCTAAAGGATGAGGGAGCCAAGCAGGACATGATACCCGAAGAACACCTGTTAACATGGCAACTGTTTGTTGATTACATTTTAGCGAACAGTGATGAGCATTGGGACCCGCAAACAGAGCAGCTTTTGTATAAAGGCATCCTAACGCCTACACATATATTAAAGTTTGAAGATGTATCCAACTGGTGGCCCAATTTCTTTGACGTCCCATTACCTCACGTAAACGCATCAATAAGATTAGCTGTTGAAGATTATAGGTTAGAGGAAATAAATAATTTTTACTCAGTTGATAACGATGTCTGGATTAATGCAACACAACATACAGAGGGTGCAACATGGCCTTTACCATAACCAACAAAGGTTCAGACCTTAGATATAATATTTTTTCTGAACTTCCTTCATTTACTCCAACGGCAGGAAAGTTATTAATTCTGACTATGTTACGTAGTAATACTACCGTAGTATCTATTGTTGGGCATGGATCATGGAACCTAATTGGCACAAGATCAGCGGGTAGCAAGCGAATATGGATGTATGGACTTATAGCCAGTTCAACCCCTACTGCAAGTACTATTAAGGTTACTTGGGGTTCAAACAGCACAAATGAAATAAGCGTGACAGAAGTTGATGGCGCTGATGTATCGGGTACATTCGCTAATGCAATAGTTCAATTTGCAACATTAGATCAATATAACGGCGGGGGTGGTCCGTTTACGATGACCACCAACCTATCAGTATTCCAATCCCCTACAAATTTAACTTTACTCACAGGTATGGTTTCCGGCACAACGTTGCCAGAAGCAGGGTATAGTACTGATTTTAATGGCACTAGACATGTTTTATATTATCTAGCTTCCGAGGATACAACACCAAGCTATACAGGAACATCAACATTCGGAAGAGTTGGAACGGTAGCAGTAGAAATAAGAGAAGAACCAACAGGAACAGTTTTACCAATTTTACAATATTATTACGCGAGGTTACGCAATGAATGAATTTAGACAAAGTACATCACAGGTTGTAAGGTTTGGACCATTACTTGAAACTGATGGTATAACGCCGGCAACTGCTTTAACAATTACACAATCAGATATGCAAATATCAAAAGACGGTGCAGCTTTCGCACAAAAGAATTCAGTTGGTAATGCAACGCATGATACTGATGGGTTTTATTCAACAACTTATGATCCAACTGATACCGATACAACGGCGTCAATTAAATTTCAAGTGAACGTGGCTGGCGCTTTACCATTTTTCATGACAGCTAATGTTGTGACACAAACATTTTACGATGCGAAGTATGCCGGTACATTTAATAATTTCGACTCTTTAAGCGACACTGTATCAAATGTAACATTAGTTGCCACTACTACAGCAAATACAGATATGCGCGGCACTGATGGAGCAAATACCGTGGTACCTCCTTCAGTAGCGCAACTAAACGCGAGAACAATTCTTAGTGCTGAATATGCAACTAGTACCAATTTATCAACGGTCGATACTGTGGTTGATTCCATAAAAGTAATGACTGATCAATTAAACTTTACTGTACCAAACGAACTAGACGTAAACATGTTAACTCATACGGCTACCATTCCAACTAATTACATTACATCTACAGGGATTGCAGCAAGCGCATTGGATAACAAGGGCAATTGGAACATAGGAAAAACAGGTTACACATTAACACAGTCTTTCCCTACTAATTTTTCAGTTATGGAGATAAGCGGAACTGGTGAGGTAGACGCCGATATAGCCAAGATAAACGGTGTAGACATAATAGGGGACGGTTCAGTGACGCCGTTCGATGTATAATGAGCTTACAATTTAACGGTGTTTGGTCTGGTGGCTTATGGGCCAGCACCGTATGGGCCCAAGATGTTTGGTTTGAAGAGTTACCTAAACCAGTAACATTATTAGTCGTTGACTTCATAACTTCTCAAATAGTATTTCCTGGCATGGCACCGCCAAACGGTAAGATAATACAGAGAGTTAAAAGCCACAGTACCACCATGAGAAGAGTCAAGGGGACTGGTGGAGTTATACGGGTAAGGTAATATAAAGGTATTTGTTTAAGTATTACTCTATTGTGTTGTAAAGATATTACTTTGCCGATATAATGATGTTGTGTATTGAAATGCCTTGTTAATTGATTGAAATAGAATATCGCCAATATTCTTGATAAGAACCTACTCTAACCAGTAGGTTTTTTTTGCCCTCAATAAAGACAGAAACCAACTCGCGTTATAAACCACTACAGCTAACCATTAATACAATAAATATTACCCTCCTTATCACACGCAACTTAATACAAATACCGCATTAAAATCGAATGCTTTTTTCGGGTCCAGCGTAAAACAGCAAAGCCCGTATAAACAAAGGGGTCTAGCTTGGTTTTGCAGTGATTAGGCTTTTTAATTCTCTTAATAAAGAAACAATCTCTGATCACTACTAATTAATACCAATATATATTACAATTATTATTTACATGGGGCATAGTTTAGGTGTATACTGCAACAGTCAAATAATTAATGTAAGGGTAAACAATGTTATTAAACATAGATGAGATATACACAACAATCAGAAACGGCAATTTGAAAATAACAAAGTATGTGAATGCGCTAGAAGTACACGTAACTTTTTTAAGTACCGGCTATAAAAGGGTAACTAGTTCAGCAAGAATCAGAGAGGGACAAGTTAAAGATATGTTACTACCACGTATATATGGTGTAGGCTTTATTGGTGGCACTCAATACACAGCCAACGTAAACGGCGTTAAGACTCGCGCATATTCGATATGGCATAGCATGTTACAGCGCTGTTATTGTCCTGTACGGTTAGAGCTGGAACCTTATTATAAAGGTTGTGAAGTAGCCGTTGATTGGCATAACTTCCAAACCTTTTGTAAATGGTATGAGGAAAATTATATTGAGGGATACGAACTAGACAAGGATATAAAAGTTGAAGGTAATAGAATATATTCAGAAGAATTTTGCACTTTTGTTACACAGGCAGAGAATGCAACTAAAGCAAACGCAAGGAGATTTATCTTTAAAAATCCAGAGGGTGAGAAGGTGGAAATATACAATTTAAGCGAGCACAGTAGAACTTTTAAATTAGATCGCTCAACTATGTCATCAGTTCACTCAGGTAAAAGGAAGTCGCACAAGGGATGGACTAAGCACGGTTAATCGTATGGGATACACGCACCTTATACAATCTTTGTACAATAAATATCAGAATGAAGTAATGCGGAAATAACCACTATTCGCAAGAGTTATACTAAACGTATTAAGTATTACTATTAATGATTAGTTATGATTCAAAAATAGGTATAAAATTAAGACTTAATCAATCAGTGGCTTGGCAGTCACAACAAACAAGGCGTAATACATATGAACTATCAAGACATAATCAACAACAGCAACGCAGAAATAACATTAATAGCCTCAGAGGTCGGCATTGACTGGCCCTCTACAGAAAGTGTAGTTACATTTCCTTGCAAACTTAATTCAACCTTAACCAAGACACTAGATAAAAGTAGCAACGGTAAGTGCGGGATTATCACAGACATAAAGCACGATCGGAAAAACAGAGAATACCCGGTAATCATATTTAGAACATTTAAAAACGGTGGTTACTCAGTTGTCTGGTCAGGTTATAAAATGATGGCTGAAATGGATAAAAGCGGAACCAGCTTCAAACTAGACTTAAAAGAATTAAACGAAAGAATAGCCGCCCGTCAAGTGATCAAAGATGCAATCGAAAAACAGGAACTTGAAGAGAACCTAGCAAAAAGAACTAAGAGTATGCAATGGTGGGATAATATGCCCAAGTGTACTAATTCAGATTATTTAAACAAAAAACAAATAACCGAAGTATTAAACGTCTTAGACTTTAGAACTGGAAGCACTAAACAAGACGGTGAATTCATAGCATACCCTCTATATGATCTTAGCACTAACCTTCAAGTAGGATTTGAACGCATATACCTAATAGGTGGCAAGAAAGTATCGACTGGCGCTGGCGGTAATGTTACCTATCACGGAATAATAAAAGGGGATCCTAAATTACCCGTATATGTTACTGAAGGAATGGCAGACGCTTACACTGTTCATGTAGCCACAGGCGCAACAGTTTACATAGCAATAAGCACAAGCAACATAGAAAAAATAGTAAAGCATCTTGTACCAATCACAAACCAAGCTGTTATTGTTGCCATTGATAACGATGAAGCAGGACACAAGGCAGTTGAAAAAATAGAACTAGACAAGGGATCATTCATAGCAGCGGCACCGACAAAGCAGAAAGATTTTAATGATGTATTAGTAAAGGAAGGGATAGCCAACGTAATAGAACAACTGAATATGAACTTGGTATACGTTTACACAACCGAGCACAACAAATACTTCACAAGCAAAATCAACGAAGGATTTATAAATTTACTAATAGGTGAGAAAGGCACAGGTAAAACAACAAGCGTTAAAAAGTTCATCGACTTACTACCAAGCGATCAAAGCGTTCTAGTTTGTACACACCGTAAAACATTAAACCAACAAATAGCTAAAGATTTGGGTTTTGACTATTATGAAGATGTTAAAGAAATTTTAGGTAAAAAAGAGCTAGAGAATTCTAATCGTTTAGTTTGTAGTCCCGAGTCATTACCACACATATCAGCAAGTAGACATTATGACGTTGTGTTTATAGATGAATGCGAACAAGTATTAGCGCATTGTACCAAGTCAGACACAATGAGAGGTAATGCAAAGTTATCGACTGATATGCTTACTAGCTTTTGTTACAGAGCTGATACGGTAATATTATCAGATGCGAACCTTAGCAATAATACATATACCTTTTTAGATAATATGAGTATGAACGGTAGTAAGGACGTCATGAAGTTAGTTAACACCTATAAGCCCCGTATCGAGCAACAAGCTAAAGTTTACCTTCATACAAGTAAAGCCGTATTAATAGGAATGGCAGCAGAAGACAGCCGCAAAGCTTTTTGTTTTAGTGATGAAAAAGAAAGGGCCACAGAATTTTACGAAGCCAGGCAAGGTAAAGGCTTATTAGTTACATCAAAAACCATTGATTCAGTTAGCCGCATAATGGAAAATATAAATGACCATGTTAAAGATTACGATACTGTTTGCGGTTCGCCTAGTATGGGTACGGGTGTTAGTGTTGATGTAGGTCACGGTTATACAGTTGGATACGGTTTGTTTGGTGGCATGACAACCACAGTTCAACAATGCCAGCAGCAAATGGCTAGGTTTAGAGGGTTATCCGAGTTCCATATCGTAGCGGCAGAGCGATATGGAAACTTACCAGAGACAGCAAAGGAAGTTACACAGAAATTAATAACAACTCCTATGATGGTAACTAGTGCCAATTGCGGTATAAGTTTAAACGGTGATGTTATGGTCGATTCCTTTGCAAAACTATGGTGTAGTGTTACAGCAGAACATAATAAAAGTAAGAATGATTTCCTAAACAACTTGATCGCAGCTTTAGAGCTTGAAGGTTTTGAAGTAATAATTGTAGAAGAGGAAGACGAAAGCTTGAAGTGCGCCGGTAATGAGTTACTAGAAGTAAGCGCCGAACGCAGAGAAAAAGAAAAAGAAGAACGGATAGCAAACAAAGCGGATGAACTTAAAGTTGAATTCGATATTGATATTAACTTAGCAACATACATCGCAGAGAAGAACGAAAGCAAAGGACTATTAACTAAAGGATTAAGAAACCTATCAATAGCACGTATGAGCCCAAGAGAAGCAACAGCAAGAGACACCTCACAACTTAAAAGTATTATCAAGGGAAGTAAATCAAGCGCACAAGTAACCCACTATAACGAAGGCGGAAAACTATTAAGACGGTTAGCTAAAGCAGCTGGTATTAATCTGGAAGACTTAACCACCAATGGTAAGACATGGAGCACAGACAACGAAAAAGGAATTAAGAAATTTATGTATGCAGCTAACAAAGAAAACTTTAGTTTCTTGAGAATGTCATTAACAAGCGCCAGTAAAAAGAAGCCCGTCTTATGGTTCAATAATACCTTGAGTAGATTGGGATTGGAGGTAATAATTGAAAGCAGAACCAACGCAACAACAACATTCACAGTTAGCCAACAATCATTAGAAGCATTAAAAGCATTAACGAGCAAAGATAACCAAGGTTAAATTCAATCAACTAACTAATATAAAGCCTCTTAATTGAGGCTTTTTTGTTAACACTTCAAAGTATATGTTGCAATATGAAACAATAAGAGTATAATTAAGTCTAATCAAGAACAACAACGGGCCGATATTGTGAATACATACAGAGTAACTTATAAGAACAACTTCGCTAGAAAAGTAAAGTTAATCGAAGCAAACAACCATGCAGATTTAATTGCAAAATTAAGTAACCGATGTATTGATGAATCGCAAATAGTAACAATTAAAGAAGGGCATTAATAATGGGTGACGAGTTAAGCAATGAAGAGTTGTTAACCCTACTAGGGGGTCAAAAGGTTTTAGAATCAGCGTTAGGCTTTTCAAGGTCGCAAGCATGGAGGATAGTAAACGGCAAGAGTAAGCTAACACCACAGGCAAGAGAGTTAATAATTCTTAAACTAGGTATACACCCAACGCTACAATTAACGGACAAGGCATAATCATTTCAATCAACAATTAAGGGCAAAGACATGGCGATTAAAATTTATTACAACGCATGGGGAACCAGAGAAAGGAAAACAACTTATTTCAATATATGGGGAGATGGCAGCATGATGGGGAGAGAAACCCTTAGATGTCCTAAAGTTGGTAACGTTTGTTTGTTTATTGTAATAGTGGGACTTATAGCCTTAATGCAATGTACATAGTGTAAACACTTCCCGGTACGAATTAGAGATTAATATCGGGTCGAACTTTTTCTACAATAAGCCTGTCATTAGACGGGTTTTTCTATTTATGTTAGAATGTTAAACAATTAAACACATAACTTACAAGGCAATTACCATGGCACCACCAAAAGGAAATCAACATTGGAAGAAGCGAACCAAGCACGGAAGAGATAAATTATTTACCAGTCCCGAAATACTATTTGATGCAGCTTGTGAATACTTCCAATACTGCGAAGATAACCCGATAGTAGAGGAAAAGGTATTTCATGCTGGCGGTATAATTACCAGGGCAGATGTTGAGTTGCTAAGACCTTTCACCATAGCAGGGTTAAATACATTTTTAGATATAAGTAAAACAACGTTACTTTTATACAAGAAGGATGAAAAGTACACCTCAACCATTGAAAGGATAGAGTCCATCATATACGATCAGAAGTTCACAGGGGCCACAGTAGGTTTGTTCAACTCGAACATTATTGCACGTGATTTAGGACTTACAGACAAGCAAGAAGTTAAACAAGTTAGTGAATTGTCAGACGAAGAGCTAGACGAAAAGATCAAGGAGTTAAACAAAGGGGTACAATAGGCTTAATACATAATTGTATATCGACCAGCATTATACTTATTACTCCATTAATTAGTAATAAGGTTATACAATGACAGATACAGTAAACGCTGGGCAAACTAATGATCATGAAGAGGTACTAGAGACAGTTAATGATAATACCGTTGACTCGATTGATTACCCCAAGGGATTTATTAAGATGGAGGACTTACTATTAAAGCAATGTCTTCCGTCAGCGGTAGCAGCTATTAAGCGGCAGCATTCAGCATTAAGCCCAAAGATTCAGAGAGCTATCAAATACCAGAATTCTCTATCTGATAAGATAAGGTTAGATTTATTGCGTAACAAGTAGCAGCATAGGAAGATATAACAAAGTAAGGATAGTCCATTAACAATGCGACTATCCTTTTTTATTGGGTACCATCTAATTTAGAGACATAACAATAAGGGTGGATATAATAAATATAATAATTATAATGTGAAAATACAAAGAGCCATACGAGGCAGTTTAAGGGGTTTATTTTGAGTTATAATACAGTATGGTTCATACTATCAAAGAATAGAGCAGCAAGCACAACAAGAGGCAACAAATACCACAAAGAGGTATTAAATGCTAAGGAAGATATAATAAATAGGCATGATTTTATAAGTATCATTATAGAGCATGAGCAAGTTAATTCATCATTACCAAACAGCGGACAGTATTTTAACTACTAAACAATAATGTAAATACAGTTAATAACGGACGCCTCGCATTCTTGGGTACCACCTTTATACATTCATAAAACTAATAATAAATTTATAAATCATAATTAAAATGAATAGTACTATTGATAGTGCCTGGCTTATTAATTGATAAGTTACGTATTGATTATGGGAGTAACCTGTTATTGGCCCGATACAAATAAAAGCCATTGTTAATAATATCTAATAATATCTAATAGGGTTTATTAATCCCTTCTTAACAATACGAATAGCCGCCCTTAAAATTTAGGTGGGCTACTTTGACCAAAAACTAAAAGGTTCGAAACAATGCTTTAGTAGGAGCCCTTAAAATTTAGGGCTACTCTTTAACTAACTTAATTTGGATAGTTTACATTAGACGCCCTTAAAATTTAGGGCGTCTCTTTAATCCCCTTGTAGCACCGTTACGAGAATTCACGTAACGGTAAATAATCTATATTAGCCGCCCTTAAAATTTAGGGCGGCATTTTAACTGTGCAAATTTACATAGCTTATACCGATACCAAAATATTGATAACGGTAAATAGTTTACATTAGATGCCCTTAAATTTTAGGGCATCTCTTTAACTAGTGAAATTTGGATAGTTTATATTTTTGTATGCGAACCTTATCCGATCGCTATACGTTTGTTATGCGATCGCATGATGGGATTTATCTTATTAACCTATGTTCGAACTACTGCAAAAGGGTGGTAACAAAGCAATAGCAAACCCTAGCAAGTGCTACCAGTCACTACCAAGTGCTAACAAGGGAATAACAAACAGAATAGCAAACGAATAGCACAGTTAACATGCTGTCTTTATTAAGGTTAACAGGATTATCAACGGCACAATGACAAACGAATAGCAAACGAATAGCAAGCAAATAAG
>JYMV01029743.1_pt1 | contig 10941 bp, 14 predicted proteins | sample 338911 | NCBI WGS metagenome assembly JYMV01 (sample SAMN03354496, study PRJNA234377) | hydrothermal vent metagenome | biome: Deep sea; feature: Hydrothermal plumes at the Eastern Lau Spreading Center, Western Pacific Ocean; material: Seawater | place: Tonga | collected 2009 | depth 2000 m m
GATCGTCTTCCTTGAATTCAAAATGCCACGCGATTCGGCCATAGGGCCATATAGAGTCGCGCTCCGCCCTGAGCGCCATGTACTCGGTGTTGCCGATTGTCCAGCCCGTAAATGCGCGGGCCGTCTCCTTGATATCCTGCTCTGAATAGTTGCCGACGCCCATCGAGAACAGTTCCAGTAGTTCTCTTCCAAAGTTTTCGTTGATCGCGCCATCATGATTGTCATGGTTGTCAAGCCACACGATCATCGCAGGGTCTTTCGAAAGTTCCAGCAGCAGTGTCCTAAAATTCCCTGTGCCGTAGCGGCGGAACATCCTTATCTGGTCGTTCAGCACTTTGCCCTGAGTGATTTTTGGATAACCCGTGGCGAATATGCCGTGCCAAAACAGGGCCATCTTCTCTGTGAGGGGGTCTGTTGTGGTTATCATCTTGTAGAGCCAGTAGGCGCCCGGATTGTTTTGGCCCATCATACCTGACTGTTCGTGATGATACCGACGGATCAGGTCATCCGTCATTTCCTGAACATTCGTGGGTTTCAAGAGCCGGTTGACAGTTTCGTTATAGCCATTCTGCGCAAGGGATTCAAGCTCCGGGAGTCCAACGCCGAATCCAGCGCGCCGCATCAGGTGAGAAATGAGTTGCATATCCTTAGTTGCTGTGACCATTTTCGCTCCCCGTCTTCGTCATCTTGATTCCAGTAACGTTCCCAGGATTCCAGCGAGTTTAGCAACGGGAAATTGGCTCGTCAACCTTTTCCAGTAACTGGAGCTGCATTTCGCTCTTTCGGTCGACAACGGGCCACATTTCACGGCTTCAAAGCGTCGAAACTTCCAAATTTTTCAATTACGCGTTTATCGTTGGAATTTCTGATGATAGGCTGTGTCATGTTAAATCAATACTCAGAAATCTCGGGCGGTCTATGCGATCGCCGTAAAGACCATCCAAACGTTAGAGCCAAAACACAGACCGTGGCCCGCAATCCAGATTTGGAGAGTCGAACATGCGTAAGCTAGCGGTCCTTGTCCTGCTAATGCTCACAGCCGGTCCCATTTGGAAGGGGCGCTGCCCATCCAGAAAGATTGCCTGGGCGTCGAACATGACGACGGCGAGGGCAAGCTTAACATTGCGCTGGCCTGCTCAAGCGGTCACTCAGGATCGCCTCTGGAACTGGTGAGTGTCACGTAGAAGACGGACAAGAACGCCAAGGTTGACAGCTTCTTCTTGAAGATCGAGGATGTCTCTCTCGGTTCAGGCGACGCTCCTCCCATGACCATCCCAGGTGTATCCTTGAGGGGATTTGCGGCGACGCCGACGGAGACGGAGAGGTCAACATCCTCGATGTGATAATCGACCTAAAGCTATCTGGAGGCGGGACGCCAAACGAGTCCCAACGCATCATGGCCGACCTGAACCGCGACGGCAAGGTCAACGTCCTGGACGCTGTGATAACCTTCCAGCACATCGTAGGCCTGGCGTCCATAAACGGCTGTGGCGTGACCGACACTCAGAGTATAGGCACAGTCGTGATTACCAAGTAGCGCCGACCATCAGTCCTCAAGCTGAGGATTGAACGACCGGCGAATAACATCGGCCCATCCGAGAGATCGCAAGGGCCGATGTCGTTGGCATGAAATTCTGGAGGATGATTGCTGTCGCTACTCTCGCCGGAATCACGGTAGAATGTCACCCACAACAAATCAAAGGATGACACTGCCAATGCCTAATCAAAAAACCGTCAGTGCGTACCTGAGTTCTCATCTATCAGGGGCAGATGTTGCCCCTGTGCTCCGAGCGTCGTTGCGGGGGCGCGATGTAGAAGAGTCAATAAACACAGTCGCTATGGCCGCGTCTGCCGGCGATAATTCTCTTAGACCCAGCCAATTGGCCCTGATTGTACGATACCTCTTGGAAAATGAATCAGGCACGCAGGTTCGAGACCGCGGTTTGACCATTGACGAACTTGCGGCAGTTTGTGAAATGGCGGCCAGCATCATCACATCTCCAGACTTAGCGTTCGGCGTCAAGGTCTCAGATTCTTCTTGGTCTATGGCCCACCGGATCGCATACCAACAGTTCCCCGATGAGGAAGAATCGTCGTATGTCCCGCGCTCCCTGGCAGTATATCGCCAGATCGCGCCATCACTCGTTGAAGAGGGCGGCTTCGATCTTGAGCGGCGATATCAGGATGCGTATGGCCTCACAATCAACGACGCCTGGAATATCGGTTACGCCCTCACTCAATGGTGCCTGGCAAATCCAGGGAAATCTTTCAACCCGGCAAGTCTGGAACAGCAGCTTGGTTTGGCAGATATTGATAAGGACAGATACGGAAAATTCCTGACTACACAGGCTTGCGCCTACGATGTTTACCGTTCGATGCTTAGCACGCCGACCGAAGGCCAATCGCACTTCGAGCCTTATAACCTCAATCCATTCCGAAAATTTCCGATTCTGACTCTGCCAGACGGGAATCACATGCTGCCCATTCCGGCGTACCTGCTTCGTCGAATCACCCACGGGCTTTACTACGACCTTATCGAACTGGATCGATCAGGATACATTGGTTTGATAGGCCGGACGTTTAAGGAATACGTCGGAAGGCTGCTATCCGAACTTGCCTCGGATTCGGTGAGTCAGTCGGACGACGGCGTCTGGGTTGTCAGCAACGACAACACGGCTGTGCTGATCGAGTGCATCACCCGCCCATTCGGCGCAATGAGCCGTTCAACCGGAAACCGCGCCCATCTCCACGCGGACCTCGCTCGACGCGCCGGAGTCGTCGACAGCGTGAAACGACTTCAAGATATGCGGCATCCAACGGGCAACGACTCGAGATTAGTCGAAGCGCTGGAAGACAAGCGAACGGTGGGTGTGGTTGTTGCATTGGAAGATTTTTATCTTGCCAATGGCCCATTCATTCGAGGCATCGTGGACGAAGAACTTTCAAATCAGGAGAGAACGGCGATGGGTCCTGAAATCCAGATGACGCATGTCGGGGGCCTTGAGGCTGCATGCGCTCTCGCAGTCACGTCCAGGGAAAGCTTAGCGGGTTTGATCTACCGGAAGTCGAACCAACGTGAATACGATGGCCTGGAGATGGACGCATACGTCCGGCACCTTACATTACTCGGCGATCACGGCGAAGCGAACAATCTCACGCCGACTATTCTTACGAACGCGGCATCAAAGTTTCTTTGATCAAAATGCCGAGTCTCAAACCTGCCGTTGTAATCCCACGCCGACAAACCGCTATAACAGTGAGATTTTCCACGAATTGCCTTGTCAGTGTCACAATGCTGTCTAAACGTTTGTATACTCAGTGATTGGCCCAAATATGAATCGTGCGGGGCTCCAGTCCTTTCTCGGCTGGAATTAGGGTCAAAATACGTGCTGAAGGCAGTCTGCAATGGCGAAGAGGACAGGTGGCGGCTCCCGCTGATGCGATTCAACGCGTTTGCTGCTACGTTCGCGCTGATTTTTTATCGCCGTCGTGTTCATTGTCATGGGTCGTAGGCCGCGAGCTAACGAGCGACGACAGTTCGCCTGTGCGAAGCGTTTAGGGTTCGGAACCAGTGCTCGGTTACGATCTCGATACCTCTTGCGTTACGTTCCAAAAACCCTGCACCGACATCGAGATACTCTGCCCTCACAGCACCGCACCTAAGGACCACACGTGCCTGATAATTTCTGAGAAACCGGAGAACCCCTGACCCCCTTCCAACTCAGTGGTTCCACCACTCCCGCCATTTGCCCAATGGGAGTTCCATGATGAACAAATCGTGGAGCCTGCCTTCCGCGTCTTTGACGTAATTGAGAATCACACTAAATTGAACAAATTCCAATGCCGCTAACATTGTTTTCACGTCGTACTGTTCATCAGTCACCAATTCAAAGATAACCTTCTCCAATCCTGAGTCTTCCGCGATGGAAATTAGCTTGCGCGTGAGGGCGCGACCAAGCCCCTTGTTTTAGTAGGCAGGATCAACAACGATCCGGATTTCAGCCATATGACTACGCGCTCCGGAGCGGCGGCGACGCGACGTACCGTCGGCGGCATCGGCCATGTTTGGCGCAATCGTTGGAGTTGACGGCGGGGCCGTGCGTGTCACCTATCTGCCACACTTCCGAGGAATGCCCATCTCACGACGTTCCGGGCATGCGCCGACATCGCAATCAGATCGCACTGTTCGTCTCTCGCAGCCTCAACAATCCTCTCAGCGGGTTCCCTGAACACCACCACCGCGTCGGCGCGGATACCCTGCGAACGCAATTGATCTACAATGGTGTCCACATAGATTCGCATCAGTGAATCACCTCGATTCGCAACCTACAGGATCGAACCTTCCGACGAAAGCGCAACGGATCGGGGCGATTCTACAGTCGTCTCGATTTCAGGCTTACCGCTTACGACGTAAACAAAACTGGTGGGCGGCTTTGCTAATGCAGGTCCACGATCTTGACCCAAACAGGACAGTGAGTCAATCCATCGGCGCACAGGGCCAATCGCACCGCACAGGCGGCGCACAGCGTTAGTACCCTTTGACCAAACGGATTCGTGCGTGTGCACCTGTTGGGTATGGGCCTGCCGTTTTTGAATCAGTATTGGAATCAATGGTCTCTGGTTGGGCTTCGGGAAAATTGGAGCTGGATATGAATTGTCCCAATTGCGAAAAACCGAACGAACAATCGAACTCTTTCTGCATATATTGCGGAGCGCCACTGAACGCCGAAGTAACTGAGCTGCCCGAGGCCCAAATTGGCGAGCTTGTCTCGCTGATTGATCTGAACGACCAAGTTCAGGTTCTCCGACAGCAATTGTCCAGCATCCAGAATGCCCTCGAAAGACACGGGATAACATCCGGGACCGTTCCGATTGAATCGAGTCCGCGGCTTCGGCGACAACATCCAGCTCCTGAACCAGGGAGAACCGTTCCCGTGCCCACCTTTGCCGCACCGGGAGGACCGCCTGCAGGCCCACTCGCTAGGGATGCCCCTGACAGTGATGAACCACGTGAGCCTCTCAGGGACAGACTACCGATTGACTGGGAGCTGATTCTCGGCGGAAACTGGCTCGCCCGGATAGGGATTCTGGCGGTGGTAGTAGGCATGGGATTCTTCCTCAAGCTGGCCTTCGACAACAACTGGATTGGCGAGACTGGCCGTGTGGCTCTTGGGATCGCGACGGGCCTGGCGTTTCTAGGTGCAGGTGAGCGCTGGCGCGCACGCTATCCGGTCTATTCACAGGCGTTGGTCGGCGGCGGCGTTGCCTTAACTTACCTCACGATTTTCGCGGCATACGCGATATTCGGTCTTATCCCTATGTATCCTGGCGTGGGCTTGCTCGCGTTGGTGTCTGTGGCATCAGCGACTCTGGCGATTCGCCACGAATCGATGGCCCTTGCGGTAATCGGAATCCTGGGGGCTTTCATCGCCCCATTCGTCGCAGGCAGCCTCACCGATAGTTACGGACAAGTCAACGACATCGGCCCTAGCTTCCAGCTGATGGCCTACATAATCGTCGTCGACGTCAGCGTGCTTGCCCTTTCCACATTCCGAAACTGGCGTTGGTTCACTACCCTAGCCTTAATAGGGTCGCTGTTCACCTTCGGATCGTGGTATTTGCGTTACGAAGGCGAAATCAGCCTGCTGACCGCCCAGGGAAGCCTGACAATCATGTTCTTGATATTCGCGGCAGCCACTACCATGTTCCACATGATCTGGCGCCGGACGCCTCACGCTCTGGACCTGACATTGATGGCTCTTAATGCCACCGCATTCTTCGGCATCAGCTACGCGTTGCTGTGGGAAGATTTTCGATCGTGGATGGGCGGATTCACGATTCTATTAGCTCTGTTTTACGGAGGCATGGCGTACCTGGCTTTAATCAGGATTCGTGAGCAGGCACACATTAGCTTTATGGCTTTGGGAATTGCGCTCATCATGCTGACTGTCGCGGTCCCCGTCCAGCTAGGAGGGCCGTGGATCAGCGTGGCCTGGGCCGCCGAAGCTGTGGTGTTGCTGTGGTTGTCGTACCAGCTGCGGATGTGGCAACTGAGAGTCTACAGTGGCGGAGTATTCATCGTTTTCCTGATTTGGTTGTTCGCTGTAGACACCGTGGCGGCCCTTGAAGCTGACCTAACACCATTGACCAACGAGTATCTGCCAGTCTACTTAGTTGGAATTGCGACCACATTCATGGGAGCGTATCTGGTTCGCCGTTACAAAAGCCAAAGTTTCGAACGCGAAGCTCCATTGTTTCCTGCTCTCCTCGTCATTGGAAACGCCATTCTTGCGGTGGCCGTGCCCATACAAGTCGATGAGGTCTGGATTGCGGTGGCGTGGTCCGTTCAGGCATTCGCGCTAATGTCGCTCTCGTTCCGACTGAAGGTGGTTGAAATGCGCTGGATCAGCATGGGTGTTTTAGCGATCTTGTTCGTCCGGCTGTTGATCTTTGACACTTCGATAAATTTCACCATGTGGGATGCTGAGTCTGGCACATGGGTATCCAGAAGGTTCACCCTTTTCCTGAATTACCGCATGTTGGCTTTCGCGTCTGGAATCGCGGCTTTCTACGGCGCAGCATTCATGTTGCACCGACTTCGCGGAGGGCTACAAAGCTGGGAGAAAAAAGAGTTGTTCATCGCCCTGCTGGTTGCGGCCAACGTCCTCACGCTCTGGATTCTGAGCGCGGAGGTGATCGCGGCAGTCGACAGCCAGATAATCGACGTGAGCGGTCGAACGGCTGAACACGTAACAAGTTTGAGTCTCAGTCTTTTATGGGCTGTGTATGCAAGCCTGATTCTCGTTGCTGGAATCGTATGGAGATGGCGGCACGTTAGGCTCGCCGGACTGGGTCTGCTGGCGATCCCAGTCCTAAAATTGTTCCTGGTTGACTCGTTCGCTCTCGAACAAGGTTACCGAGTTGCGGCATTCCTGAGCCTGGGTGGCATCTTACTCGCCGGCGGATTCCTGTACCAGCGGTTCAGCGGCGCCATTAGGGAGTTCCTCTTTGAACACAATGAATCCGGGTTACACACGAATACAAATTGACTGATCATCATCTCGATGCCAGTGTTCAACAAATATGTTCACCGTTCAAAGTATTCGAGGAGTCAACGAATGAGTGTCATCTCTCTATCTGAGGCCCAGCAGGTTATAGACGCAGGCTTGGCACAAGCCGATTCTGCCGGCGTGCTGCTTTCGATTTCAGTCGTGGACCCGCGAGGCGACCTAATTGCGATGGCGCGAATGGATGGCGCGTTGTGGCGAACGCCTCCGTTGTCCCGCGGCAAAGCATTGGCCTCGGCGTGCTTCGGCAGGTCCAGCGGAGAAATGACCGACAATTCGCAGGCTCCCTTCATGCGCGCTTTGATGGAACAACTCGACGGCAACTTCATTCCCGGCCAAGGCGCGTTGCCGATCTTCCGTGACGGCGTACTGGTAGGCGCGGCAGGCGGAAGCGGCGGGACTTCCCTAGAGGACGAGGATGCCGTCCGAGCGGGAATTGAATCAGCGGGGCTGTCGGCAACCGCGTAGCAATATTTAACTCTCAGCAAAACGTGGTTTCAACACGCAAAATTCGTTGCCTTCCGGGTCGTTCATGACTGTCCATGTTTCTGAAGGCTCGTTGAACACGTCTATTCGTGTTGCGCCAAGCTCAACCAGACGCTCGACCTCGGATTCCATAGCCCCGTCGACGGGTTGAATATCGAGATGAAGACGGTTCTTGGCGATCTTGGCTTCCGGCGCCTTAATGAATGCAATATGAGGAACTCCGCCGTCTCTGGGTTTTGATGTGGCACCATCAATAACCGGCCAGTTCTCTGTCTCGTACTCTAGAACTGCGCTCCAAAATTCAGCTAACAACAGCGGATTGTGACAGTCGAAGGTCATATACTTGATTGTTGAGGTCAATGAAACTCTCCTGAATCAGTGAAACCTAGTGTTCAATTCGTGGATAGCTTGGGTAATATACGCCGGCCAGCGCTCCCAGACCTGTCAGTCCGTTAAGGACAATCAATCCGGTTTGCGCCGAGCCTGAGACTTGCGCCACGATGCCGACGATAACCGGCCCAACCGCAAAGCCCAAACCGAACAACGTGACGTACATCGCAGAAACTACCGCGACCTCGCGGGGTTGGATGCCTGGGAGTTCGAACGGTAGCATTTCGATAGCTGGGACCGCCACCCACGCCAGTCCGATGCCCGTAAGGAAAACAGCCAGCAATATCGAGTTGGATGTGATCGTGGCTAATACTGCCAACGCTGCGCTTATGAGAACTGGGACCGCAAGAAGAGTTTTGCGGTTGGGCACACGCCGGTTAACAAAGCCTCCAAGCAGCGACCCTGGAATCAGTGCATAGTACATGAAACCCATCAGCAGTGCGCTGGAGGATACAGCGATACCTCGGTCTTCTTGCAGTATCGTCGGCAGGAACGTGACAATTGATGTCCAGGTTGCGGCAAGGCTGAACATCGCGAACCCCATGTGCCATCCATGCCTGTACCTCAATATGGCGCCAAAAGGCGGCTTCTGGCTGGATTTCAACAACCCGTCCATGTCTGGAATCGCAGCTTTGGAGTCACGCGCCACCACCATCCACACCAACAAATGAATCAGCATCAGGCCTGCCTGGAGAAAATAGGCGGCGCGCCAACTGCCGAACGCGCCTATCAGCAATGGAGTGGCGCTCACTGCAAGAGCCATTATCAAGCTGTGAAGCGACAATCCCACAGCGTTGATGCTGGCAAACTGTCGCGGAGCGGCCCATTGCTGGAACAACAAAGGACGTGACGGCACCCCAACAGAATAGAACAGCACGATCAAAAATCTGGACGCCAACAACATGAGAAAGTTGGTCGAGATTCCCTGCATGAACACGAAGGGAATCAACAAAGCCAGCGAGACAGCAACTATCGTCGCCGGGCGGAACTTTGAAAACCAAATGCCGAACGGCAGTATCGTGACCGCCCAGGTGATCCACCAGACGCCCTGGAGAATCCCAATCTCCAGAGCGGACAGGTTCAGATCTTCTTTGATGAACGGCAGGAAAATCCCGAAGGCAAATGATGCCAACACAACGCTGCTGTACTGAGCGCGATTGAGAACCAACACAAACCATCCGCGAACCCCAGTCCGCGTCTGTCCTTCGGAGAATTCCGCTGAAGTGGGCATCAGGTGGCGGTCGACAGAAACGTCACGACGAGCGCGTGAGCTTGTTTATCCTCCCACCGACCAGCCATTCTGCCACATAAATGTTGCCATCGCTGTCCGAGGCGATGCCGTGTGGACTGCTGAATTTGCCCTCGATCAGCGTTTCATGGGAGACGTTCGGCCAACCCTCGTTGAGCTTGAAAGCTCCGGTGTTCTCTCCGATGTAAGCGACGGGATTGTCCTCGGCGTCCAGCAATGTGACCCTTGAGCCTCTAAGTTCGGCAACGATCAGGTATTCGCTCCAGGCCGCGAATCCGCTGGGACTGTGCAACCAGTCCTGCCCTCCTCCTGTGCCGAACGCTCGACTGAACTTCCCGTCTAGGCCGTAGACCTGAATCTGCCCGTTGCTCCGGTCGGCTATGTACAACTCGGCGTCCGGTTTGCGAGTATTGATCCATACACCGTGAGGCGTGGCAAAGTGGCCCCCGTCGCCCTCTGTGCCGTTGAGGCTCCGCAGGTGGTTGCCGTCCTTGTCGTAGTGATGGATGTAACTGGAGCCATATCCGTCAGTAACGATTATGTCCCCGTTGCCACCATTTCGTTCTTCATACACCGCAACGTCCGTCGGCGAATATTTACCCTCCCGATAGACCTCCAGGTCCGGGCGTTCAATGCTCATCACCACCTGGCCGTCCAGGGTAGTTTTGACCACCTGAGCCGAGAGATTGTCGGCCAGCCACAAGAACTCTTCGCCGCCTTCCTCAACCAACGTCATACCGTGGGCGTTTTGAACTGTAGCCTCCCAGGAATCGACAAGGCTGCCATCGCCATCGAAAATCAAAACCGTTGGCTCTGCCTGATGGAATGAGATGACGTTCCCTGTGTTGCTAACTACTATTCCGTGGTGCGCCCAGCCTTCCCGGGCACTCTGAGTGTCAGGAATCTCGGCCCATTTCTCGGTCCATTCATATGTATGCTCTCCAGTCCCGATTCGCATAGTTGATTCTCCTGGCGGCAAGTGAAACCGCAAAATTACGTGCGCGATTTTCTATCAACTGTTGGCGCCGCCAATTGCCTAAATCATTTTACGGCTGTGGCCTCGATCTCGACCAACAATTCTGGAAACGCCAACCGTGACACTCCAAGCAAGGTGCTGGCAGCGCGGCATTCGGCTTGCCCAAGACGAGGACCGAACACTTAGGCCGCTTCGATAAATCCGTCAACGTCCGTCACGAAGTAGTTTAATCGGACCACATCTGACAGGGTGAATCCGGCGCCGATCAACAAGGTCTCCAGATTATCCAAAGCCTTCATAACCTGCGCCCCCATGTCGCCCGGGTTAACCGGAGCGCCATCGTCATCCACTGACGTCTGGCCTGAGCACAATAAAGACTCCGAAACTCCAGAGGGTGATTCGCCTGCACGAATCCGAAATCGTCTTGCTAGGTCCACGGGTTGATTATGTTGCGATCCATGTTTGCCTCCTGCAAGTGTAGAATCTGACGAATAATCAGAGTGCAGGCATTGTAACAGCGTTGTGAAGGTTTTTGTGTCCAAACGCAGGCAAATTGAGGTAATCGACGGTTCATGATCGAAGTTCACGGGTATCACAATAATCCTCGAATTCCGCGTAAAATAACCACTATTGAATTGGAGCAAAACGGAATCGGGAGGCATATAGATTGGATAAAAGTCGTCGAGGAACGAGAATCCACAGGAGAGTTAACTGAGTACTACGAACAGGCCCGCAAGGAAGGCCGCAGAGTGTCAAACATCCACAAGGCATCG